>SL_8KL_010_SEDDRAFT_10002937_pt1 | contig 14171 bp, 9 predicted proteins | sample SodLakKL_010_SED_4_FD_11160 | JGI IMG/M metagenome (IMG submission 11160) | reverse complement strand
AAGGAGATGGATGGCGATGTCATTCTTTGGGTCCTGATTTTCATCAATGCGAGTGCTACCTGCGGAAGAATAGAGCAGAAGGTGATATATCCTTTTATGATCTCAAAGAGAGAGTGGAGGAAATGAAAGAACGTCTTGAAGAGATGAGTATTGAAAGTTGAAGCTTTGGTATTTAACTTGTTCAGTTAGAGAGTTTTTGTCTTCAGGCGGAGAAAATGGATTTCACAGGTCATTGACGCTTTTCTACATCTTAAACTTTAATTATCAAGCCATCTATTCGACAAAAGAGCCTTAAATTGGCCAACTTGGGAAGAACTAGATAGGGATGAGATCATGCAAATGACCTTAGATGTAGGTGCTTTAGATATTCAGGGTGAATTGATTTCTGAGCATTATTTGGAGAACCGATTGAAGAATACGAAAAAATTTATCGAATTAGCGCAGGAAGCTGAAAAGAAATTTGATGAAATCAAGGCAATTTATGAGGATGTAAAATCAACTGTAGAGTATGACGATGAAGAAGATATAAAGCAGGAATTTTTAGAACCAGTTCTTTCAGAACTGGGGCACAACAAATCTAGAAGACATAGAGAAGCTCCTTTTTTATCTCACAAAGGAAGAAAAGAAGTTCCAGATTACGTCCTGTTCAATGATAAAGAAGATAAGGATGAAGCTAAGAAGAACAAGGAAAACAGCGACAGGTATTTTGATTTCGTTATCGGTCTGGTAGAAGCGAAAAAACCTAGTATGTCTCTAGATTATGGCAGAAAAGAAAACCCTGCGGTCCAAACTAAGACCTATCTGAGGTTGACAGAGACTAAGTGGGGTATCTTGACTAATGGCGAAAAATGGAGACTCTACTGCAAGGAGTCTGGTTATTCCTCCAATGTTTACTTGGAATTCGATCTCTTCGACATCTTGGAACATGACAAGAAAGCTGATTTCAAACATTTCTATGCTTTTTTCTCTCATGATGCTTTTAAGAGAGATGGAGAGAAATCATTTTTAGACCAGGTTTACGAGGAAAATGTCAAATTCGCTAGAGAGGTCGAGGATGATCTAGAAGAGAATGTGTATGAAGCTTTGGCTATCCTAGCAGAAGGATTTTTGGAATTTGGAAAGAACGATCTTGATGTTGATGATCTGGATGACATCCACGACAGCTCTTTGATCTTGTTGTACAGGATGCTCTTTTTGTTATACGCTGAATCTAAAGGTTTGATCGAATTCAATTATGATAGGAATTCCATCTTGAAGATACGGGAGGAGATAAGAGACGACCTTGAGAAAGGTGAAAAATACGCTCCATTACATGATGATTACTGGCGACGTTTAAGAGAGACTTTTGAGATAGTGAATCTTGGGAGCAAAGAGGTCTTGGGAGAAGAAGGCGTTCCTCCATATAATGGTGGTCTGTTCGATTCTGAGAAACATTCATTTTTGGAGGAGAACAGGATAGGTAATAACTATCTGATGAGGGCCGTTGATCGCTTGGCAGCTAGAAAAGAGAACGGAGAGATGGAATGGGTAGACTACGAAACACTTCAGATCAGACACCTAGGTTCGATCTATGAGAAACTGTTGGAGTACAAACTCGATGTTGCAGAAGATGATCTCACCGTCAATAAAGATGGAGAGTATGTAGAGGCAGGGAAAGATGAAGATACTGTGGTTAAAAAAGGAGAGATTTATCTCAAAACCGACAAAGGAGAAAGGAAAGCAACTGGATCCTATTACACTCCCGATTATATCGTAGAATATATCGTGGAGAACACCGTAGGTGAATTGATAGATGAGAAGGTCGAAGAGGCTAGAGAAGAAGGTGAGAGTGAAGCGAAAGCCATCTTGGAGCTGAACGTGTTGGATCCTGCGATGGGCAGCGGTCATTTCTTGGTCGGTGCTGTCGAATATATGGCAGAAGAATTGGTCAAGGCGGTTAATAGAGACATAGAGAATGGGATTTGGGATGAAGGTGAGATGGATCAGGACGAAGCCAAGAGAGAGATTGTGAGTCACTGTATCTATGGTGTTGATGTTAATCCGCTGGCGGTTGAGTTGGCGAAGTTGTCGCTGTGGTTGACCACCTTGAGTGAAGGTAAGCCGTTGAATTTCCTAGATCACAGGTTGAAATGTGGGAACAGTTTGATAGGTACTGAGATCGATAAGCTTCCTTACTATCCTGGGCAAGAGAAAAGCGGAAATCTGTATACACCTTACATCGAATTGTTGACTGAACAGGTTTCCAAATTGGATGAAATAGAAGATGAGAGCTTAGAGGATGTTAAGAAAAAGGAAGAGTTGTTCCAGAAGATCATGGACTCTAAAGCTTACAAGAGAGTGAAGACGCTTGCGGATGCGAGGACAGCTACACATTTTGGCGTTGAAGTTGGTGGATCGGACCCAAAACAGAGGTACATGGACTTGGTGAATGAGGCATACTATGGTGATAAAAGACAATGGAAAGAACGGTCAAATAAAAAATGGGTTAAACAAGGACTTAATATTGCCGAAAAGAAAAACTTCTTTCACTGGCAGTTAGAATATCCAGAGATGTTCTTTGATCAAGGAAAGTTTAAAGATGATCCTGGGTTTGATGCTGTTATTGGGAATCCTCCGTATGTTAAAAGACAAAATATTGATGATAAAAAAATAGCTGAATATTATGAAAAAGCATTCGAGTCTACTACCTATAATTGGGATTTATATTTGCCTTTTACTGAAAAAGGATTTAAATTGATAAATGATGAAGGAGAATTTGGCTATATTCTCCCCTCTAAATTTACAAGTACTGAAACAGGTAAAGGTTTAAGAAAATTCATTGAAAATAATGCTAATATCAAAAAATTTGTAGATTTTGATACATATCAGGTATTCCAAGATGTTACAACTTATACGTGTTTATTGTTTCTAAATAAAAAATCAAAAGATATTGAATATTTAGATATTAATAGAAGTCATCCTTATAGTATTAATGAATATAGATCTAACAAAACTAAACTAAAAGAAAGTTTAAGTGGTGTTGGATGGGATCTTAGACCTTCTATAATTGGATTTGAAAATATGGATGATAAATTGAAAGATAAAGGTGAATTTTTCACAGGAATTGAAACAGGTAGCGATAAAATTTTTATTTTAGAACCTGAGGATGATTTTTATTTTGATGCGAAAAAATATGAAGGCGAGATTGTGCATAAGGTGTTAAAGGGAGGAGATGTAGATCCATATTATTCTGAATCCGAAAAGTTAGTAATTGTACCTTATAGCGAAAAAGGGAATTTAATTGAATGGGATATTCTATCGGATAAATATACTGAGATTAGTAATTATCTAAAAAAATATGAAGAGAAGTTAAGGTCAAGAGAAGATGGGAAGATGGATAACAAAAATTGGTATGGTTATGTATATCCTAAGAACCTGAATAAATTCAATCAAAAAAGAATAATTTGGCCTGATATAGCCATTAAACCTGAATTTGCTATTGATGAGGAATATTGGCATGTTAGAACAGTCGCAAGTTTTAGACCTTTTGATCAACAATTAAATTTGCACAGATTAATACCTTTGTTAAATTCTAAGGTTTTCCTAAGATATATGATAAAAAATACTAACAAAGTAAGAGGTGGGTACTTACGCTTTAGACCTCAGTATATAAAAGAGTTTCCTATTAAAAAATCAAATGAGAAATTAGAGAATCTTAGTAAAAAGCTTCATGAAAAACAAAATATGGTAAGGTCTTTAAATCTAGTGTTTAAAGATTACCTAGGGACTTATTCTGATGGAAAATCATTAGATGAAAATTACATTCCTATCAAAGGAGTTTCAGATACTATTTTGACCGACACCCAACAAGATAAAGAAAAACTCCGCATTGGTAGGGTTGATTTCGAACTTCGAGGTGAAACCCTCATCCTAAAAGCCTCCGCCCGATACAAACCGGAGAATCGAAAGGAGTACGAAACTGATCGTTGGGGTTACACAGAGACTGAACTCATCCCGGCGATGAAGTTCACCGGCTTCGAGAAAGAACTAGCTTTGATCCGTGAGTTCACTAAGCTAGCTGTGGATGAAGCTGGTGGTTTTGCCAACTTCCGAGAGAGTGCGACCAAGACCCTCTCGATCTTAGATCGGTTGGAGAAGCTCACTTTGCCTAAACTGAGTGATGTGGAGAGTGGGTTGGAGAAATATCTAGAGCAGAAGGAGAAAGCCGAGCGGTTGGAAGAGGAGATCAAGGAGACGGATCATACTATCGATGCTATTGTCTTTGATCTGTATGATCTGACCGAGGAGGAAATTGAGACTGTGCTGGATTCGCTGGATACGGATGAGGAGGAGAAGGTGGATATATTAAATATATTTGAACATTTAAAAGAATAAAAGGTTGAAGAATATATGGCTCAAAGAAAAAATGAGGATTTAAAGAATATTAAGAAAGAATTTAGAGAAACTGTAAAAGTCGTAAAAGATGAGTTTGAAATATCAGAAGACAATATTGATACCATTGAATTAGGGGATAAAACAACTAATTGTACTTTAACATCTACGTTAGAGGATGATAAACATTCAATAAAAGTTAAGTTGGATATTCAGCAGCACGTTTCAAATAAGATTAAAATATCTTTCTTTTTTTCTGTTAGAAATAAATATGGTGTCTATAATTTTCATAAGTCGGATACTTTTTTTAAAGAGAAACTTTGGATAGACTTCAAAAGTTGGATAAATGAATCTCTTCATCAACACAATTTGAAGAAAACCGAAAAGCCCTTTGAATATCATTTTGGGGAAAGGCCTTGTCTAAATTTAAATATATGGAGAGATTCATTTGGAAAGTTCACTGCATTTGAAATTATTTTAGATGGTATAAAATCCAAAACGGAGGATTTGTTGGTTTATAGAATTCGTTCAATAAAAGATAGTACGCAATTCCATTCTTACGCTATTTTCATTCCAAAAATATATTCTTTATTTAACCATTCTTTTTGGTTCTTTTTTCCAAAACTCGACAGCCCGAATGAAGACGTGAAATATTACTATCAAGTGCACGAAGAGATTGAAGAATTATTAAATAATTTGAAGAACGATTTAGAGATTGAAATAGTTGACATAGATATGAAATTAGATAACCTATTTTACAAACTAGACCAAAGACATAAAGTTGAACGTCAGGATCGTTTGTATGGAGGAGATTTAGTTGATATCACACTAAATTGCATTAAGTTGCCCTCCGAAAAACATGATTTATTTTTTAAAAAGCTGAAACGGATTAACAAAGAAATAATGGCGGGAGAAATAGATGATGCTTTAAGAGATCTTAGGGCACTAATCCAGAGTAGTGGAGAATATATTTTAAAAACAAACAATATTGATTACAGAGATAAAGCAAATCTAAAAGATATAGGAGGAACTTTAGCTAGTAATGACCTAATCGATGGACGCTCTAAACCTTGGTTTGAAGCTTTTCATGGGTTTTCCTCTCAATACTCTCATTTGGTTGAAAAGAATGCTTATAATGTTAGAGATTTGAGAATGAATAGTTGGTCATATAATGTGATAAATATTGGAAAACAACTATTATTGGAACTCTGGTTAGAGATTAGTAATTTCCCTGAGGAGATAAATGATTTAGGTCAATTTGACTTGATAACAAATCAACTTGGTCCTGATGAATTCTCAAAAACATCTAACGTTGAAATGGAAGATTTGCTAGAAGGTCTTAAAGATTCCGATGAGTGATCTAAAAACTAAATAAAGGATGAATTAAACCTAAAGAAATATATGGTTTCAGGTATATACGATTTCATCTGGTGAAATAATAAAGGTTCCAAATGAACTGCTCGAGATTACATACTTAACGAAGAGTTGGTATTATGAAGGAAGATAAGGACAACTGTAAAAAAGCAGAGACGAGTTTGACAGAAACTCTAGAAGTTAAATATCAAAACCCTAATCCTATCAGAGAAGAAGTGAGTATATTTTTTGAGGTTGTTGCTGACTTTATATCTACTTTAGATGTTCTTTTCCATCTGAATGAAATTCTACCCTTAAAAATAGATTCTTATATCAGTGATAAAGAAGAAAAAATATAAGGATGGTGGTAAGGAATTAAGTAACGATTATAAAGAGACAATGGATGCTTTTCTTCGACTTTTGATGGATAAAGAGGAGGGTCCAATAAGATTAAACGTCGACACAAAAGCTCTAGAGCTGATTATGGATGAAATAAAGCTAAAAAGACGTCAAAACCAGTTTAGGGACTTCCTCAAAGAAATGAGCTTAGTATATTTGATAGCAACCTTTGAAGATTTTTTGAAATCAAACCTTGAGATCGCCTTTCGTACGCATCCTCAACGTATGATATCAAAAGAAAGGAAAATTAACTATGAAGACCTATTTAGTGAGGAGTTTAAAAATCTAGAAGATTTGCGAGTTCAAATCGTTAGAAAAGAAATTCGGCAGCTTATGTATAAAGACATACAGAGTATAAATGATGACCTAGATCACCTGCTTAATCTAGATATGAATGAAAGGGACGATTGGGGAGATTTCAAAGAGCGTTTTTATAGGAGAAATATATGTATCCATAATGATTGTTACCCTAATGAGCGGTACAGAAAGAAAACCAGCTATGATGGTGAAGATACTCGGCTCGATATAACATCAAATTATTTGGAAGAAAGTTTTGATATTTTTTATGATGTAAGTATATTTATTTATAAACATATGATTGATGAGTTTGAGGATGCTCTTGACAAAAAAGAAATTGCATGTCCTAAGAAGAGAATATACAGATGTGATTGAAAAAGTGTATCCTAAGGGACTCAAGAAAGATTTCCTGATGTCACGAAAATTTTCGCGCTTCTGATTTCCCCAAATATTGGTAGATTCTAAGAACTTAAGGATCGTTACGTCAGTCTGACGGTCTAAGCTAGTAATTAAAACCCCAATAGATTTTATATTATAGAGAGTAATAAGTATTTGAGAGGGAAAAACCAATGGAAAACGAAACAATAAAGTTAGACGATATCCCTTCAATATTTCATCCTGATGAAGAAGAATGGGAGGAAATCTCTAGTTGGACTACTTCTATTCATGATGAAGGCAAGTGTGAAGAAGCAATAGAAATTCTTACTGACACAGAAGGGGGAAACTATAGAGCAACTGCTCATCATCTCTTGGCGCATATGATTGAGGAGCATAACTTCACATTAGAGGATATTGCTCCTGTTCTCGAATCATATCATTATTATCATACAGATCAACAAAGATTAGCGGATGTATACGCAAACGAAAGCAATCGATTGGCTAACGAACTTAAACAAGAATTGGGAGACCTCCCTAAAAGTCCCGGAATCAAAAGATGTCTTCAATTACTTATTTTCTATGGTTTAAACGAGTCTAAACTCAGAGAGTTGTGGTCTTATACTTGGGAGGAGGGACGATATAAAAATCGAAAAGATGTAGCGGAGTTATTGTTCCGACAAGCTGCCTTTAAAGAAGATTTTTTTGATTTAATAGAAGATGTGCTTGAAGATAAATTTGATTGGTTGGCCGAGGAAAATCTAGAATATTTACTACAAGCTTTCCTCTTTTCCGAAACATTATCTGGCATTCGAGAAAAATACTTAGAAAAACTCATTAGTGAAAAAGAAGCCGAAGCCGCCAAGATTATTGTAAGAAATACCGGGCACAAAGAGATTAGTGTTCCGCAGACCAAAAAGATTTATAAACTTTTAGAGGAAAAAGGGGAGAAATTTGCTTCAAAAGCCATGGCTTTATGGCTAAGAAACAATTTTGAAGAAGCACTACCTCACCTTTGTGAACTCATCAATAGGAAGCACCTAAACGCATCATTTTCTCATGAATTACAACAAGCTGTGAAATCAACGAATCCTCCACAAGTATTTGAGAAGTTAGCGGAAAACGTTGCTAGCACTGATGAGAATTTACCAGACTTTTTAGCAAGTAGCCACTGTAGACTTTTAAAATATGATGAAGATGTCATTCTCTCATGGTTAGAAGATAATTGGGATCGACCAGAATTACAAAAGTATTCTGCAGGAATTTGTGTAGAAACTCTGTCAGAACCTGGATTGAATGAAATTAAGAGAGAGTTTATGGAAATTGCTGAAAAAATTTTTGATAAATTTGGAAGTCGCCGAAGAGAAGATGTTTATGAAGAGAACAAATTGAAGGGGAGAAAAGATGATAAAGGACAACGACAGAAGGCTTTGTCTTTAGTACAAGAGATCAAAGAGGCATCATACGATTTAGATGTGGATAGTTTCCTTGAAACTATCAAGAAGTATCCATCTACATTTGAAGCATTTGGTGGAAAATCGCTAGAAGATTTCGTTAACCGACGTGATATGATACCTTGTTATGCATGGGTATATGAGATGGATATTCAAAATCGTAAGTCCGAGTTTGAAAAGCTACTTGCAGAATACGAAGACACAGATGAATCTTCTCCTCTTGGTCTGCATTTAGAGCTAAAGAGAATTGCAGAAGCTGAAGAATTTCGTAAAATTTGGGAAAAGAGATTTGATATACTTTTAGACTCAAAAAATGCGATTGAGGAAAGGCGAGTTCGAGAAGATTATACATATTGGACTGAACTACGGTTTTGGGCCCAACTAGAACCTCATTTTGATGTAACAGTTGAACCTGAGAAAATACCAGGATTAGAAGATAAAAAACCTGATTTTTTACTTAACTCTCCTGAAGGCAATCTTATACTTGAGGTTACTTCTCTCCAAAAAAGCCCAAAAGAATTAGAAGAACGCGTCAAAACGTCATTGGGGCTCAGGCCTCAAAAGGGGCTAAAAGATAAATGGAAAAAACAATTCAAAAAGTGTGATGAAGATCCTGGTTTACCCATAGTTATTGGTATTGAAGTAAAATCTGAATCACAACTTATGATGGATTTACCTAATAGTTTGTATGGACCCCTATCTATTAGGATGACTACTGACAAATTGAAGGGAGCGATTGAGGAAGGAACAACACGAGATTTAGATCGGGCTTTTTTCGGCAGAGATAATATAGAGTGTATATCTGCAGTTGTCGGAATTTGTCCAGAAATAATTCCTAAAGAAGATTTGAATGGTGAACTCTTTCGTCCCTTCTATCGCCCTCATAATAAAATTAATTGGAGACTTTGGGTGAAACTCCGTGATGCTCTCTTTGGTTCTGATAAAGAGCATCTGATTGAACGGATGATGAAGATACCTACTATTACTACTGAAGAAGCAGAATCTCTAGTTGAGCATGGAATAGATGACCCAGGATATTTAGCTTCTAAACGTGTTACCTTTCCGGGCGGACTACAGATACCTCATGAGCGGTTTGAAGACCTTCAAGGTTGGGCTGAAAATCTTGTCAGATACCAAAGCTCTAACCATGTCTCCATCTTAAATTCGGTGAATAAAGAAGTTGTCGAAAAACTTGCAGATGAAGAAATCAGAACTGTTGAAGATGTTATCGAGGCAGAACAGAAGCCTGATAACATTGAAGAAAAAACATGGGAAGAATTAAGAAAAGAAGCTTGTGAACTTTTATCATGTATTAATACTGCTTGACCTCTACTAAGTGGCTTTCATCCTAAAATCAGAAATCTAAATTTAATAGTTATGTTTGAGGTTTAGGTCTACAAACTACTTGTATATCAGGAAAAAGAAGTAATATAATCAACTTTCAAACATTCAAATTTGAATTTTCTCCCGTCCTTACAATCTTTGTTCATCACGCTTAGATTACCCCCGTGCCCCCTCCAACACCCGTCCACCGCGATTATCACCCATGGTTGATATCTCCACGATCCAGACTTCTTTTCTCCTCTCATCAATCAACTCTAGCTGATAACCAAATCACCCACCATCTCAATCGAGAAAAGAGTCTAGATTCTATTTTTCTATATACGTTTTATCCTGGGCCATCCAATTCCATTTATATAGGAAAAAGAGTGCTCCCGGGGGGATTCGAACCCCCGTGATCGGCTATCCCTGGCCTTTTGTCGGCCTCGAAAGGCCGAGATGATTGGCCGGACTACACCACAGGAGCAAATTACGAAGTAATTTGCGACTTAGTGGAACTTTGTTCCACGCTAGGGGGGTAGATGAAGTATTTAGATATGGTTTTTCGCAACTCAGTGGAACAAAAGTTCCATGACAGAGCATATGGACAAGTCACAACGGGGTTGATTTAGATAAGAACCCCAATAAATAGTTTACTCCCACTCCATATCCCTCTACAAAATGGTATTTACGTTTTCGTCCGAAAGATTTATAGTTTCACTAATGATGATTCGAGCGGTGGTTATTTGAAAGAAGATCCGTTCGTATATGCTCATAAAAAGGAGAAAGAGATAGTTTGGATGAGCCAAAACACCAATCAATTAAAGACTACGCCGAAGATAAATGAGAACATAATGGATGCTGTTGAGGAAAATAAGTACAATCTTTATCCACACAAGGAGGGTATTTTGGGTTTAAAGGAAGTTCTGCTCAAAGATTTAGGCCTCACAGAAGGTTTTGACGCCTTGATCACGAACGGAGCGATCGAAGCCACCTATGGATTGACTAGAGCTATGTTGGAAAGCGGTGATAACGTCATAGCCTCAGATCCGAGCTTCATGCCTATCCATCATCAGGTCGACCTCTGTGGTGCGGAGATGAGAGAGATAGATGTTTACGAATCCCCGTATAAGATGACGGTAGAGGAGATAAAAGAAAGGGTAGATGAAAACACGGAGATGATACTTCTGATCGATCCACTCAATCCTCTTGGCTCCACTTACGATGAAGACGAGGTGAGAGCAATATGCGATATCGTGGAAGATGAAGACCTGTGGATAATAGATGATATAACATATCGAGATTTCGCTTTCGACCACACTTTAACCACTGAATTCGTCCCGGAACGTACCTTTTTGGTCTACAGCTTTTCGAAAAACTGTGGATTTGCCGGTATGAGACTCGGAGCTCTCATCATGCCGAACGAACTATCTGAACACATCCATAAGTACCGCACTAACGTTTTATCCGCTAATGTACTCGCTCAGGTCGGCGCAAAAACAGCCTTAGAGACTAAGGATGAGTGGTTGGAGGAGATGGTAGAACAGTCTAGAAAAAATCAGAAACTGATAAAGGAGTGTGTTGAAGAGATAGAGGATGTGTTTTTACCCGTTTATCCCTCCAACACTAATATGTTTGCCATCGATATTGGAGGAACAGGAATAAGTCCTGAAAAACTTCAGGAAAAACTCCTCTATGAACATGACGTTTTCGTTAGATCAGGGACCTACGTATCTAAAAGTTCTGGAAAGGACTTCATAAGGGTCTCCTTCACAGTTCCAGAAGAAGGCGTGAGAAGATTTACTTATGTTTTGCCCAAAGTTATAGAAGAGTTGAGATCATGAAACCTGTAGATGTAGGCATATATGAAAAAGATGGAAAGTATTACACCCTAAATCTCATACCAGGAAAGGATGTATACGGAGAAGAACTGATTGAAGAAGAAGGTTTTGAATATAGAGAGTGGGATCCGGATAGAAGTAAACTCTGTGCCTTCCTCGAGAAAGAGCGTTCGATCCCGATCCAACCGGATATGAACATCCTCTATTTAGGTGCAGGTGACGGAACGACTGCAAGCCATATGTCTGATATAGTCACAGAGGGTAGGATATTTGCGGTAGAACTTGCGAGAGATCCTTTCAGGAATCTTCTTTCACTTTCAAAAGAGAGGAGAAATATCTTTTCGATAATGGCTGATGCTAGAAATCCAGAAAGATATAAGGGCATTGTAGGTAAGGTTGATTTTCTTTATCAGGACATTTCTCAAAAGGATCAAACCGAGATTTTTTTGAAAAACCTCAAATTTTTAAAAGATGATTCCATGGGTATTATCGCAGTTAAGGCGAGGAGTGTAGATACATCTAAAGATCCAGAGGAAATTTATGAAGATGTTGAAAGGGAATTAAAAGAACAAGACTGCAAAGTAGTCCTTAAAACAGACATCTCCCATCGGCAGAAAGACCACGCCATGCTCGTGATAGAAAAGTGAAAATAGGATTAAAATTAAAAATTTATTCCAAAGATATTTTACCCCCTTGTTTTATTTCTACACTCGATGGTTGATATATTAATAGATGAACAAGAATTCTACAAAAACATATGGGGCAAGTTATTCTTGTTCTTCATCCCCTTTATCATAGGATTCTCATATGTGGGTTTACTTTACCTGATATTGGATAATACTAACACGTTTTGGATAGTTGGTCCTGCGATGTTTGCGTATCTTTTTCCCCCCTTTGGAAAGGAAACGGTGATCCCGACGACTATATTTACATTACTAGGATTGCAGTCTATACAATTGTCACCTGTGTTAGCCATTTTTATGGTTGCTGGATCTGTAGCCTTCGTAGACGTGGTCACTTCATATTTTCTTTTGTATAACTTTTATATAGCCAAAAAAATTCCCCTTTTGGGGAGCTGGATAAATAAATCCCAGGAATTTGGCGCTCGAAAAATGGAAAAGAACGAGTGGATAAGGAGGTTAGCTTTTTATGGGGTGGCGACCTTCGTTGTAATTCCATTCCAGGGTAGCGGTGGGGTTGGGGCCTCTATCTTTGGAAGGGTTATAGGCATGAATAAATATTACGCCTGGCTATCGATAATCACGGGAGCTTTCATAGGCAGTTTCTTGATAGGGATCGTTTCATACTACACAGGAGGAGCGATCATCAAGGTGTTTGGGGCCAATATTCTCCAAGTGTTAGTTGTAATCTTCTTGTTTGTCGTAGCTTTTATATTCCTATACAACTTTTTCAAAACCCGACACTCTGATGAGTTGGAATGAAAATTAGGTGTTAATATGGATTTAAAAAACAAAAAGATACTCGTGACAGGTGCGGCAGGATTCATCGGAAGCCATCTAGTTGATGCTCTAGTCGAAGAGAATCAAGTGATCGGATACGATAATTTATCGTCTGGAAAAAGGGAACTTGTAGAGCATCTTAAAGATAAAGACGATTTTGAACTTGTAGTTGCAGATGTTTTGGACAAGGAAAGATTATCTAAAGAGATGGAAAGATGCGACATGGTTTTTCATCTCGCTGCTAATCCAGACGTGAAGGTCGGGGCTGAGGATACTTTTGTACATCTTGAACAAAACATAATCGCAACTTACAATGTATTAGACACGATGAGAGAAAACGATGTCGATGAGATCGTATTCACGTCCTCTTCTACAGTTTATGGCGAAACTGAAGTTATACCTACCCCTGAAGATCTAGGACCTTTAGAACCTATTTCTCTTTATGGTTCTTCTAAATTGGGCTGCGAAGCTCTGATCTCCTCTTTCTGCCACACCTTTGACATGAGATCTGTATCTTTCAGATTCGCTAATGTTGTAGGTCCGAGAAGCACTCATGGAGTTACTTATGACTTCGTTCAAAAGCTTGAAGACGATCCTAATTCTTTAGAGATCCTGGGTTCCCCTCCAGGTACGACGAAATCTTACTTTTACATTACTGATTGTATAGAAGGGATGTTATTTGGGACAAGAAATGCAGAAAATAGGGTAGAGTACTTCAATTTAGGCTCCGAGGACTATATAAATGTAAGACGAATAGCTGATATCGTCTGTGAAGAGATGGATCTAGAAGATGTAGAATATGATTGGACTGGAGGCTCGGATGGAGATAAAGGTGGATGGAAGGGAGACGTAAAGACCATGCTACTTTCATTAGAGAAGATCAAAGATTTAGGTTGGTCTCCAAAATACGGTAGCTCGGAATCTATTGCAAAGACAGTAAGATCTTTAATAAACGATACTTAAATAAGAGATTTACAAGAGAGAGGCGAGCGTGTTCACTGGGTCCGCAATCCAGAGCGCGACTAGGAGACAACTAATGAAATAGACATAATAAAGGATATTATATTTGTATTCGTCCAGCTTCTCGACCAATTCCTCTGTCATACTTATCACGACAAATTGTCATACAATTATATGACAAATTTATGATGGTATTCGCATTATAAATATTTTTCCCAAAAACCCCGCTCAAATTAGCTCAAACATATTACAGACCAAAAAATTATAAGTAGTTAATTTCCTATCTCCTAAATAATTGAGGAATCTGAATGGATAAAAAAATCCATAAGAAGATAGATAAG
>SL_8KL_010_SEDDRAFT_10002936_pt1 | contig 14173 bp, 8 predicted proteins | sample SodLakKL_010_SED_4_FD_11160 | JGI IMG/M metagenome (IMG submission 11160) | reverse complement strand
CTGACAAAATACCTGGAGTGAAAGGATGGATCAAGATCAAAAGAAGAAGATAGAAGAAGTAGTAAAGGAATTAGAGAAAGCCAAAGAAGCGCTTTTTTCTCAGTATGGGGATGAAAGTGTCAGCACGAAGGAGATAGAACATATAGAGAAGGCGATATCAAAGCTAGAATCTCTGTGAAGAATGGAAGAGGTTGGTCATCGTGATCGATGAAGACAAATTCAAGATAAGAGCAATAGACCCCACTAATATCGCGGTGGTGAATATCTCCTTGCTCTTCAAAGGCTTTGAGGAATACACTGCAGAGAAAAAGGATATAATTGGACTAGATCTCGAAAGGGTTGAAGAATTTCTGAAGATAAAAGTTGATCCTAAAGATCTGTTTGAGCTTTCAAAGGAAGGAGGAAAATTGAAGATCAAATGAGAAAACTTGAGGTAAAAACCTCCCTTTATTGGATAAGGATAGCTTAAAGAGACCCGACATCCCGATTTAGATCTATCTACAGAGGTCAAAACCAAAGCTGAATACATACAGACGAGGATTAAGGCGGCCGATAATATATCGGACTAAGTGAGAGTGAAAACCGACGAGATGAAATTCGGGATTAGCTATCAGCTCTACAAGTTTCTTGATATTCACAGCTTTGGAGATATTGTCTATTATAACAGAACTGTTCAGTTTCTTTTGTCTAGTAAATGTCTAATAATTTAGCCTCTCAATTTATAATGTAAGATACAAGGCGGAATTTTACTAAATCCTCTAATCTTTGTAATTACATTTACAAACTCAAAAAAAAATTTATATATCAATAGTCAGTACCTATGAGCGAGATAGAGGAGAAGGATAAAATTCCAAAAGAATATATTATTCCTAGTGTGGTGATAAAAGAATCTCCTCAAGAAGATATAGAATCTTTTTCTGTATTATATGATTTCTTTAAAAGAACGAAAGGGTCTTATTTGCAGAAACAAAAAGGTTATTTTAAAAAGGGCTTGACCCTAATGATTTTGTCTGTTTTTATTTTTATGTTATTACTATACCTAAATATTCCTACAACATATTTTATTCTACCCGTCATACTGATTTTAATTAGTTTATTCTTAATCGTCCGGTTTTTTAAGAAAAAACCAGAATATATAGGGAAAATGCAGAAAGTCTATTGGCCATTTGCAGTAGACAAAATCCATCCAAATAAAGAGAGGTTTGCTGCATTTGATATGACAGAAAAGGGATATAATAATACATTGGAACATTTGGTAATACAGCAAGATAAAGTCGATCGATTGGTAAATAGTTTACCGGATGATTGTAAAAGTTATGATAGAGAGAAACAAGTTAGAACTCTTCTTACAGAACTAGAGAATTTTACTAGTCCTAAGACTATAAGCACTCCTGTACTTGGAGAGCTTCTTTTTGAAGACCTCATCGGATACACTAAACAAGCTGATAATAATGATAAAAATAGCCTATCAGGAATTAGTTTTGATGAAATACAAAAAATTTCCAATAGAATATCAGATGAGATAATAACCTCTCAAGATACTGTAGATTATTCTCACTCTACCATACAGCAATTGCAAAATACAACTGATGTATATATTAAGCATTTCGATAAAATAACCAAAAACGAAAAAAAATATGCTCTATCATGCCTTGGAGGGTACCTACAAAGAACAAAGGAGGTTCCCTCTTTTTTTGATAAATCTATAAACAAATTCTACGATGATATCAGAAGCGAATTGAAAATCCTTGGAAGTATTAGAAAAAAAGAAATCTCTAGTATCAAAAATAGGATGCATTCCGAGAAAAGAAATTTCTCTACAGCTATCGACCAACTAGTTCTACAATTAGAAGAACTAAGAAAAAGGCATTCCAAAGAATTCCAGAAGAACCAGTATAAAAATCAGACTTACCAAGCAACAAAAGAGTCGTTTAAAGACCTAAAGAGAACAGCTTTGAATAGAGTTGATCTTGCAATGAATGAAGTTGAAGAGGTGTTGTCTAAGGAAGGTGACCAGGACTATTACGGAAAACCAGAACATTTCAAAACTACTAGGGAGAATCAGTCAAGAAGGCCGGATAGTAAAGAAGGTCCTTACTCTCATTTTTGGAACGACCCAGATGATAAAGTTATCGATGATAAGGAAATGATGAAAGAAATGATGAGCACAGAATTATCATATATAGAGGAACAACTACAAGCTCTAGATGATGGATTTTCAGAAGGAAAACCAGATTTCAATATGGAGCTAGAGCAGCAAAACTATCTAAATAAAGATTACACTTCTGACCATATTACCAACTACAAAACAGAAATACACGGAGTACATAACAAAGTCAACAGTCTCACCCAAAGATTGAAAGAACTAGAAGAGTCAATAGGCGAACCATTAGATGATCTAGAAAGGAGGGTGAATGAGCTGGAAAATAGGATTGAAAGTACAATTAAAGAAGGGGAAAGTGATCTAAAGGATGCGCTTAAAAATTTAGAGCAAAACCATAAGGTCACAAAAAGGTATTTGGAACATTTAGAAAATCTTAAAGAGATATGTGCTAAAACATTAGAAGACACACAATCTTTATTAGGAGAAGAGATGTACAGACATCTAGAACCATTGGAAGAAAAGAAAGATTTCATCCGAACAGAGAGAGAAAGGATAAATCAAGAATTCGAAACCTCTATAGATTCATGCCACGATTTTTTAGATGAAGTACATGATATATCTTTCTCTTATCCAAATTATGATCCTATAGGAATTTATTGGATACCCTTTTGGATCATCCAATACAATCAGGGCGGCAGTAAGAAAACTATGTTATATTCTATATCTACCCTTGGGTACAATGGTTATTTGTCTCCTGTAAAACAAGGACTTGATATGGATGTGGAATGGTTCATGAACGTTTTTGATGATCAAATTCCCCAAGGAATAGATGATAATTTGTTAGAAGATATAGATATAAAGGAATCTAGGGAAAAATTCAATGAACAAGTTGAGATAAGTTATCTTGATTCCCTTACCTGTTTGAGGGGGATGATAAATCTTGTCAAATGATAGTAACATTAATGAAAATATAGAAACTCCCTCAGTTGAATCCACAGATGATTTAATTATTATACATGAAGGGGTTAAATACGAAGTGCCAATCCTTCCAGAAAATCCGCAACAATTGAGCAGGAAAATAGAGGTAAGAGAAGAAGCTAAAGTCCTGGAAAAAATACATGGAGATGAAGTTATCACCCAAGAGAGATGTCACCTATCTGGAGATGTTTTCGGAGAAGTTAAATTGAAAATAGGAGCTGAGAGTGAAGTTAAATCAAACCTACTATCGTTAGGAACGATAGAGATAGGAGAAAGATGCACCTTGGGAGAAAACGGGAGTAAGATAACTGTTTTGGGAAGGGAAATAAAGATAGAAGATGATGTAAAAATTTTTGGAGACGTTATTTCAGAAGGGGATATAACCGTGGGTGAGGACTGCCATGTTGAAGGGATCTTGGTCTCCAATTACGGTGACATTCACGGTGAAAGAAACCTTTCTTGTAGAGACATTCTTTGTATGGGGAAATTATATCTCTCTGAGCAGACCAAAGTGAAAGATAATGTTATTTGGGCTGGAGAGGACTTAGTCCTTGACCATGTGAACGTTTCATTGGGAGGAAAGACTCCTAAAAAAAGGAATTATCGACGGGGGGAAAACGGGATAGAACTTAATTTGAACGTAGATCGATGTAAAACACAGGAGAACGAACCAGAATTTTCAAAAATTCCTGAAGAGGTGGCGGAGGCAGTAGATGAAATAGGACCAGATATAGAACTAGAGAAGATAGAGGAGGAAATCGGAATATCAAAACCACCTCCTCCAAAGATGTCGGCCGAGGAAGAAGTAGAAGAAAAACGTTTTGAGGAACAAGTGGATTTAGAAAGTCAAGCCCAGGATATAGGAGAAGATAGTAAAGTCGTGGAAGAGCAGATAGATGAAGGTATGAAAGAAGAGGAAGAACAACTACAGGAAGAAGAAACTCTACCAGTTGAAGAAGAGATCGAGGAAACTCAAGAAGAACGAGAAAAAAGTAAAGAAAAGGTGATCGAAGAACTAACACAATTGAGAGGGATTTCACCTTCTACGGCTAAAAATCTTTACAAAGAAGGTTACCGCTCCATTCAGGACCTTGAAGGTGTATCAAAGGATGAATTGATGGAGGTTGAGGGCTTAGGAATGGTCTTTTCCGAGATAATAGTAGAATCAGTGAAAGAACATCTCAAAGGTGATGATTGAACTTTTTTTTTGTAATAGATTTAAGCAAGCGATTTTGTTGTACAACCGTATTTGGACAAGGAACTGACGCTTTTGCGCCGACCTAACTAACTTTCTTCCTGTAGTAAACGAGTATAGCTACTGCTGCTATCATGGAGATCGCGGAGATCAGATAAATCAGGCTCTCGCCCTTGAAAACCGAATCATCATCGACTTCTAGTGGATCTACATCTTCCACCTCTTCGAAATCTCTCCACTCGTACGTTTCTGTGGTATGCGCTTCTCTCAATTCATCTATGTTTGTATCTTCATGCTCTATAATCAAGCTTCTAATCTCGTAAGGACCGTCCCTCTGTTTTGTGGTGAATACTTCACCAGATACTTTCACCTGAACAACTTCAGTTCCCTCTGATAGTTCTTTAGTTACCGTTTCTTCCGTGATGTAGTATCCCTCAGTGGTGTAGAGCGAAAGGTGTATAGAATACTCACCTTGGCCTTCATCCGTAACTTCTACTGTAACGTTGAAGGTTAGAGAGGGATGTTCTCCTTCTTCGTTGGGAGTCTCTACGTTTTCCTCTACATCCACTATGTAAGCTTTCGAAGGTTCGAATTCCTCCCAACTATAATCTTCAGAGGTGTGATAGTTCAAAGATTCCTGCACAACTATTTCATCCTCTCTGTATACTGAAACAGTCCCTAAGATAAATCCGTCTTCTCTAGAACTGAAGATTTCCTTTCCTGCGAATGAGAGTTCGACTTCGTCCTCACCCTTGGAAAGGGAGACTTCTTGAACCGAGGAGGTGATCTCTTCTATCCCTTGGGAATCCAAGAGAGTAGAATGAATGTGATGAGTCCCTTCACCATCCTCTTTAACTTCGAATTCGATTGTGAAAATCAACTCGTTGAAATTCCCATCTCCGTCGGTATCTTTTGCCTCATCTTGGATCACTTCTCTAACTTGCACAGACGGTCTCTCAAAGTCTTCGTAGTGATACTCCTCCGTAGATATACGGTCTTCCTCGATGAGGGGCTCTCCATCTCTAGAGAGGGCCAGGTCTATGTAAAAAATGGTATCTGAACCACCGAACTCGTATATCTTAGATCCTTCGAAGTCGATCTCTATAACCTGCTTTCTCCTTCCCAATTCCTTCTCGAACTGAACGCTGTCGATATCACTCCCAAACATAGATTCCAAGGAAGTTTCTATGTAATACTCGTCTTCCTCGTGAATGTTGACTTCAGCCGTTACCCTTAGATGATCATAGAGACCGGAACCATCGACATCTACACCTTGGTCTTCGATCGAGAGTAGTTCGGTTTCCGGGATCGCGAAGTCTTGGTAATCGTAAGATTGAGTAGTAAATGGATCCTTCCAGATGTCAAAAGTTGTTCTGAGGTGTTCTATAGATGGATATGAAAGTTCGAAAGTGCCTTCATATTCCATTTCACTCAAAGTCGTGCCACTCATCTCGAGAGAAATCCAGTTCGTTCCGGGTTCTACTAAAGTTTGACCTTGAAGGGTCTTTATTTTAGAACCGTTCTCATCGAGGATATCGCTACTCAAAGTGAGATTATTTAAGGAAGAATTTGCTTCGACTTCCATCTCGAAAGAAAGATTTTCGTAAAGTCCCCTCTCGTTTTCATCTATTGGGAATGAACGGAAATCACCGGTAAAATATACTTTTGGTCTTGTGAAATCAGTGTAGTGGTAGTCGGAGGTTCGGTAAGGTTGAAAAACGGAATAAAGTTCTTCTCTATCTTCGAATACCCCTAAAAATTCTATCTCCAATCGCCCATTGATTTTTTGCTTATAAATTTCTTCTCCAGGAACTTCGAATGAAATGTTATTTTCGCCTTTATTCAGATAGATTTCTTCACTAAATTCTTTAACTACATCTCCATTTTCAGAGGTTATATATCCTGAGAGAACATATTCATCTTTGAAGGAAGAATTCACATTGGCATGAAATCTAATTTTGTCTATTAAATCACCTGAATCATTATAGACCTCTTCGTGATGATATTCACCGGTGAATTTGACGATATGATTTAGTTCGAAAGAAAATCTCGTAGAATCCTTTATTTGGTAGGTTTCGTTTACAAGAAGTATTTCGAGTTTGTATTCTCCTTTAGGCAAGTCTGAAATAGAAGTTTGGTCAAAGAATTCAACTGATTCATTTACATCATAAGGACCTATCTCGATATATTCAATTAGTTCCCCTTTATCACCGTACAATAAGAAAGAGGTATTAACTCTATCTTCGCTATCAGCACTTATGTTCCAACTTACCTCTACGTTATCCAAGATATTGTCTCCACTAATATCAGCTCGTTGGAAATCTATATCTTTCAAATATACCTCTGAGTAAGGTGTAGAGGTTATCTTGTTCATCTGCTTGTATGTCACATTTTGAGATTTTAATTCCCAAGCTTGATTGTATATTTTCTTAGTTATAGTATAGTTGTCCTCTTCTGGTGAATAAAATGGAATCTGATGAGTGTTATTCTCATTCTCATAGATGCTATAAGGACCGTAAAAGTAGCTCTCATTGAAATTAGTATTATTCCCCCTTATATTTATCTCCGCGAAAACCGTCTCTGAAGTTCGATTTGTAGTAGCGGAGAAGGAGATTTTGTATGGTCCTCCTTCCTCATTCGAGTTCAACTGAGCGCCAGGGACAGTCGAGAGAGGGAATACTAATAAAAATAGAATTAAAATCACACAACACTGATAGAAACCTACTCGATAAATCATCTTCCTATTCACCATTTCACCTTTTATTTATAGGGTTTATCTTTTTAGGGGCATCAAGCTTTTCTACCGAAGGAGGTTGTATTATCATACACTTCACTTATAGATACAAACGTCTTATTAGTATTATGAAACTTTTCACTGTGTTCTATATAATTTAATGTTTCTAATTGACGATAACCATCATCCTGTTTTTAGCTACATCACTTGAAACTAAGTTAATTGTTTCATTATATTCCGATTTCTTCTAGTTGTTTTTCTCATTATTATTTCATTCGTGTAGAATCTCCTGTTTATACCTTTTCTTTCTACAGGTTTGAAATTGATCATATCTTTCTCTAACTCATTATAATTGGATTCAAGATCCTCCATGAAATCATTTTGAGAAATAGTATCAATATCTCTAATCTGGGCAGAACTTTTATGTGGTGCTTGGTATGGACTTTCAAATTCGTCTTCATGGGATAACTGAGTATGAGTTAGTTGCAAATCTAGCTCAAAATTGTCATCTTCCTCTTCAGAGAGAAATAATGGGAATGTCATATATTCAAGCTGGGATACGTCTTCTTGCCCTGGATATCCTCCCATATATATTCCAACAACATAATAGTAAACGCCGGGCTCATATTCTTCCTCTTCTAATAATTCACTTTCATCAAAAGTATAGGTAGTCGAGAAAGAGTTTGTTTCGCCTGGATTTATAATCACATCCTGATTTTCGAAATCTAATCCTCCATATCCTATACCATATGCTTCTACAGGGGTTTTTGTAGCCTCCATCAGTCCCTCAGGAACCCAAGAAGAATCATCTTCGTCGCTGTATCCTACATTTTTATCAAGAGAAATAATATCCATTCCTAGAGTCACCTCTCGCATTGGAAGGTAGCCAGTATTCTTCACATCTACTTTGATACTCTCCTCAGCATCTATATTTGATTCCTCCTTAGGTTCTGTGGTTATTTTCACCGAAGAAGAATGAAGATTATCGATATTAGTCCGGACTTCAGACAACTTATCCATAACATCTGATACATCTTCAGCTTCTTCTGTAACAGCCTCAGCCCAATCTTCGGGCACCGCTGATTCTCTTATAGTCCATCCCCATTCAGTAATATCGCTATCTAAAACGTATTTGTACTGATATGACGTCATAATATTGTTTTCTTCACCATATTGAAATTCGGCGTGTTGTTCAATGTAATTTACTAGATCATCATCATCTTGAGAATAAAGCTCAAGGCCTCTTTCATCGCTCTCGGCATATATTTCAACTCTATCTCCTCTTCTTTCTTCCTCGATTCTATATCCTGTTGGCAACCAATAACCAGGGACGATTTCTCTCTCAACTATGAAAACTCCTGTCCTCGCTTTTACCAGTCTAGAATCTTCAGAAAGATAATATCCGTTTTCTAAGAAATTTTTTCTCAACCAATCAGGGACTTCCCCAGAATATAACTCCTCCTCCTTTTCACATCTGAATAATATTTGATCACCTAAGTTAGCTCTTTCAAAATAGCCCCTAATCTCTCTTTTTCCGTTTTTAAGCACAGAGGGATAATAAGTAGATAGGTCTCCTCTATCTTCTGAAGATACTAGGATAACATTTTCTTCGCCTCGATCAGGATGTGCGTTTAACTTTCCATAGTTAATTTCATGAACTCCTTCGATACCTTCATCTTCAGCGATGTTTTGTTTTCTAGTAAAATCAAAATTTCCTTTTCCCTCTAAAAGACCAATTACGGGTCTGAAACTTTCACTATCATCCGGAAAATGATTGTACAAAATGTCCGGATAGTCGCCAATTACTCTATCAATTATCATTGTTGGATATGGTGGTGTAGCACTAATATCTTCTTTAGATTTGATATTAATTGATTCGGACTGGTCAATTTCATAAACTAAAATATGATATTCATAATCTTCATTTCTACCTAGTATGATAAGATTATTTCTACCATCCAAATTCATATCTGCTGATTTAGTGTTTATGGGATTCCAATTTTCCCATTCATATGTTTTTCTATTTATCATGTTAGGCCCATAAATGATATGAAGGCTTCTTGAATCTTCAGGAGTTACTATAATGTCTGGGTATCCTGCATCTTGATCAATTACATTCTCAAATGCCAAATCATATCTTGTGTTCACCAATTCTAGAGGATGAACTCTAGTAAATTCACTACTAAATTTCCCATTATCCCAAGAATAACCATGGAGTTTGAGATCCCCATTTGATAGTCTTTCTGTGATAAGAATATCCCCTTCCAAATTATCTTCAATCTGATAAATTCCGTCAGGTTCATAATCAAGACTCTGACCGAATTTCGTGAACTCTCTCCTCCCAGTATTATAAAAAGTTATCAATTTACATTGCTCTTTATTTACTACCACAATATCCTCAATTCCATCTCTGTCTAGATCCTCAATCAGGTATGGAGGATTATTGTAGAGGGAAATTCCAGGTACATCTATTTTCAAAATCTCTGAGCTATCAAATCCTAATCTTCTATTCCACATTATGTTAATATTTTCATCAGTAGTTGAATAAACAATATCATTATACCCATTATTATTAAGATCAGAAAGTTTAGGATGAAATATATTTCCTCCATCATTATCAGCGGGCACTTCATATTTATCCTCATAATGGACTTGGGCATGCTCTGTCCATGTTTCATATATCCATTCATCCTTCTCTTCATCACTCCAATCCTCCCAGTCACTCCCTATCCATCCTGTTGGATTCTCCCCTGTAAGCCACTCGATTTGCTCTTCATTTAATTCTTTAGTATCTTCATATGTATGTATAGCCACTTCTTCTAAATCTTCATCATAGACTACACTTCTTCCTTCTTCGATTTCCCTCAATGGAACACCCATCTCAAATCCATTAGATTCAAATTCTACACCCTTTAGCCCAAATAGGTGTCCTCTAGCGGTGTTGTCATCATCTCCTTCATAATAAAACATTTTTTCTAGTGTATCCATTATCGCTTCTTTACCTTCCCCAATAAGATCAATTTGATTTGAATAATTCTCTGCTAAGGCTTCTTCTCTTTCTTCAAAATATTGCATATTGCTTTCCAATAGAGAGCCACTAGGAGCTTCTTCAGCAATATAACCGGCCATCTGGCTGGTGTGTTCATGTTCTCTTTTTGTGTCTTCCAATTGGCTTATGTTTCTATTTTCCAGATTGTGATAGAGTTCCATTAAGTTACTTCCGATAGAAGTCATACCTTTATTTATTTCTCTCCTCACTTCACCTGCTTTTAAGTATAAATATACACCTCCAATAATGGCAGCAATAACACCTATTATCACTCCTATTACTGTAGCTACAATTCCTACACCAGTAGCAGCAGCTGCAGCTGCACCTGTCATAATTTTGGTAAGAATTCCAGCTATACCTGCAATTAATCCAAAGAATCCAGCTATTACTGAAAGAGCATTAATCGCTATAATCATAGTATCTGCATTTTCCATCCAAGCCTCCCATAGAGATACGATTGAAAGGACTAGACTAACAGCTGCAACGACGGCTGTTAGAGCAGCTACGGCAGTAGCAACTGCCCTAGTAACCTTTTCTCCAATTCTATGAATAGCATTTTTAACCCATTCCCGCACTGAATCTACGATTTCCATCAGTAATTGGCTTACATGTTTAATCAAATTAGTCAAGTCATTAATGAATTTTGTAACTTCAAAGGCATCATCCCAGCCAAACGCCTCACTATCCTCGGTAATTTCTACGTAAGACGAAACCATTCCCATTGCATCAATGAGAGCTACAATGCCGATAGCTCCCGCGCTTACAAAATTTATACCCCCTGCCTCTACGCCTTCGCCCCCTATCTCTAAATTTAAACCAGCAATCTCTAAATTATGATCTGTAGCCGTGTCTAATCCTGTATCTGTAATAGTTACCTCTGTTCCATCTATACTCTCAATTTCTAAAGCTATTTCTATTATTTTTCCTGTGTAATCGATCAGTTCGGATAAAAAGTCATTTACATCTTTTTCTATTTCGGGATCGAAACGAGTTTTGAATTCCTCACTTTGCACACTAGTCTTATCTTGTTCGAGATTTTCTATCATCTCTCCAGTTGTGGATTGCACTTCTATATCCGTGATATTTTTCTCATTTATATTCACACCAGATAATATTCCCAGATATCTATAAAACTCTTCAATCCTTTCTTGGGGATCTTCTATATCTTGGCAAATTGAGGTATACATCGTGGTAATCAATTGTTCTTCTGCCGGACTAAAATCATAAAAATTGGTTTCTATGGTGTAATCTATAATCTCGGAAATGGTATTTCGTCCATCCTTATCTACAGTACCAGTCCCTTTGATTTCTTTTATTTTTTCCCTAGCAACATTAGAGTCTTCAAACCATTTTCCCAAAGCTTCATCCTCATAAATTCTAGGACTGACCTGTTTTCTAAGCGACATATCCTCTCTACTTAAGGTCTCATTGAATTCTTTTGCCGCATTTATGGTTCCATCCAACGCTATTCCATAGAGGGGTATGAATCTTTTTCTCAGATAGATCTCTTTCTCATAATTACTTTCCTCACCAATCCAAACATCGTCCCAATGAGTTTCCCCATCATTACTTGATATATTTCCATCCTCATCAATCTCAACCATTCCGAAAATGCCTGAATGTGATTCATCTCCTACAAACCATTCCCAACCCCATTCTCCATTTATTATAATCTCTCTATCCTCAGAATAATATCCCCACCTGTTTGATTCCAAGCTCTTAGTCATGTGATTCAGATCTTCAGTATAATCATTAACCTCTGGACCACCCACAGGAATAATTGTATCAGCATCCTCGATATCATCGACCAAATAATATTCCTCTTTTCGAAGATTATGGTGTAAAGATTCGTTCACATACTCTGCCACCACTTCATCCGCATAGTTTTCTGCGGTGACTGCTTCAGTAGTCACCCTAGGGAGGTCTTGGTACTCGAAAGATCTATTGTTATTGTATTTATTGTATTCCTGGATTTCGTTCATTGGATCCAGATGTATGTGGATTTTATCTCCATAGTCCATATAGACCTCTTCAGGATAATCATAGAAGTAAGTCTCTTCTGGATTTAGATTTTTAAAAGGTTCTTCATTTTCTTCGGTGGTATTGAGTAGAGTTTCGAATCCAACATCGGTTTCAAGAGTGATAGTCACATTGTATTCTCCCGTCAATTCATCTCCTTTGTTTGTGATGGGAAAGGTAAAATCCCAGTGATGAGGCGGTGAGTCCGGTTCTCCGTCTGTGTCTAGTTGACTTTCCCTTAATATCTCTCCTTCCCTAGGGGCAGAAAGATCCGGAAAATTCTGCGGAAAGGTAATATCTGGAAAATTCGGAATGCTAATATCCTGTTCCGGTCTCTTGATGACCACAAATGGATTCCCATCTATGGGATGTACTCCCACTATCTCTATCTCGTGAAATCCTGGCCCCAATTCGAAAGGCTCATTGTCAGGTCCGGTAATCGGAATATTCGGGTCCTGAAGAACAATAGAGTTTGGCTGTTCGTCCCCTCTCATCTTGAAGTAGATGGTGTGGACTTCAGGTCCATCGATACTGTCACCAAATCTTGCATACTCCACCCCTGTAGCCAAGTTCTCCCTAAGATGGATAGAGTGGATTTTCTTAGCCATATCACCTTGGTTGTACACCTGCCTAGCCTTAGTGGCGATTTCGGTTAGATTGTTCTCGGTCTGATTCTCTATCTGTCGCTTGGAAAGAGAGTTGTAAGTTCCGAGAGTCACAGGGATGATTATAAGAAGAGCGACAACCACTACAAGCATTCTCAGTGGGAGACCAACCAATGCTTCCTTATCACCCGGAAGCTTAGATAGGCTTCTGCGAAACATCCCTCATTAACCCGATTGCGTTTATTATAGTTTTTATTATATAAGTAATTTACGAACGTCTAGAATTTCAGATACAGGTTGTAAGGAGGTCATCTAGGGAATAGTAAATAGATAGTACGAGATGTTATAGCAGACTCACTTCTACCGATCTAGTTCCGTTTAGAAAAGAATCGTCTTCTAGATTCTCCAGATATAGAGTGTATTGTCCTTCGCCCAATCTAAGAGGTTGACTCTCCCCGTTGTTGAAATGGGTAACGGGTATGTTCGGTTCTGAGATCACAACAGTGCGTACATCGGTATAGCTCATCTTGTAACGGATAGTGCTAAGTTTCGACCATGGATCGTTCTCACCCCCTCCGATCTCTACCCACTCCAGATCTGCCATAAAGCCAGAGGGAAAGTCCACTTCAACCCTTCTAGTATCTTCGTGATAGATGTAGATGTGAGATATCATCCTCTCAAGATAGTTGATCTCGTACTCGATAGAGTTCTCCGTAGTTCGCCTCGAGTAAGCTTGAGCTGAAGACCAAGCTATTGGGACAACTAAAGCTACGACTATGATATAAACCACTAGTCTTAGTGGTAATCCGACAAGGGCTCTCTCGTCTCGTTTCATGTACTAAATATTCTTATCTGTTGACAGGTATAGTTCGATCAACCCTTCCGAAACTTCCGAGTAGACCTCCAGCTTCATATTCAATAGTAATCTCGATTGTATCAGAATTTACATTCGTAGGTAATTCCGCCTCATAATTGATCACTGCTTCTCCGTCATCACCTTCTGTTTGTACTGTCATATCTATATTTGGTCCTTGTAGCGCTACGGTAGCGCCTGAGATAGGATTACCGTTCTCATCTATAGCTCGAACAGTGATATCATAATTATAACCGTGCTCCAAATAGGTAACCTCGTCAGGATAATCCCGAGCGCCAGTTTCAGTACCAGTAGCCTCTACTTCAGCTCTATCTAACCCAGGATCTGTGGTCATCCATACTGCAACAATAGCGATCCCCAGTGCAGCGATTATCACCATCACCAGCATGTACAGCGGCATACCCAGTATCGCATCTTCATCCTCGAATATGTTTCTCTCGGGTAGTTTTTTCCTCATTTTTGACCTCCAACTCAGGCAAGTATCATAAATATATTATTTAAAATTTAGGTGCTTTAGGCTCAGTAGAAAACCTCTAGATGCTCATCGCTTGTCGATGAGCATTGTAAGCTAACATTTTGAATTCCATTTCTCTATTTTGTGTTCTTACTTTTCTC
>SL_8KL_010_SEDDRAFT_10002935_pt1 | contig 14178 bp, 15 predicted proteins | sample SodLakKL_010_SED_4_FD_11160 | JGI IMG/M metagenome (IMG submission 11160) | reverse complement strand
GAGGCAGCGACGTGCCGACGGCCCTCCGGCCGAAGGACGAACCGGCGACCGGCCGGCCGGGGGCGGTGCTGGCGGCCGTCCGACCGGGAGACGCCGACCGAAAGATTATAATCGTCGGCCGCGCTACCGATCGGACGATGACGCGAGACGTCCCGTCGACGGCCGAGGCGGCCGACAGCGGCGTCCTCGCGACGGTAGCGATTATTGTAGGGGCAGCCTAGCCCCTACACCAACCTATCCTCGACCCGAATCCGCACCGCCTTCAGAACAGCCAGCCGTCCGACCGATGACACACACACGACCGCGAGACCCAGCCAGAGGAAACCGATGAGCGAACGCGCAACGCTACCACCCGAGACGGAGGAACCGGGCCCCGAGGAGGGTGAACCGACCGACGCGGACGGGCCGACGGCCGTCACCAACGGCGCGGAGGCCGTCGTCCGCGCGCTGGAAAACGCCGGCGTCGAGTACGCCTTCGGCGTCCAGGGCGGGGCCATCATGCCCGTCTACGACGCGCTGTACGACTCGGCGATCGACCACGTGACGATGGCCCACGAGCAGGGCGCGGCCCACGCCGCCGACGCCTTCGGCATCGTCTCCGGCGAGCCCGGCGTCTGTATGGCGACGTCGGGGCCGGGGGCGACGAACCTCGTCACCGGCATCGCCGACGCCGACATGGACTCCGATCCGATGCTCGCACTGACCGGCCAGGTGCCGACGGCGTTCGTCGGCAACGACGCCTTCCAGGAGACCGACACCACGGGCGTCACGACGCCGATCACGAAGACGAACACGTTCGCCGCCGATCCGGACGGTGTCGGCACGGACGTCGGCGAGGCGTTCGCGCTCGCCCGGGAGGGTCGGCCCGGTCCGACGCTGGTCGACCTCCCGAAAGACGTCACCAACGCCGAAACCGACCGCGACCCCGGGGAGCCACACGTCCCGGATACTTACGACGTCCAGACCGAGGCCGACCCGGAGATCGTCGAGCGGGCCGCCCGGCGGATCGAGGAGTCGAGCCGGCCCGTCCTCCTGCTCGGCGGTGGCGTGATCAAAGGCGCGGCCAGCGAGGAGTGTCGGCAGTTCGCGATCGATCACGGCATCCCCGTGATCACGACGATGCCCGGCACCGGCGCGTTCCCGGAGGACCACGAGCTGGCCCTCGAGGGCGCCGGGATGCACGGCACCGGCTACGCGAACATGGCGATCTCGCTGTGTGATACCCTGATCGGCGTCGGCACCCGCTTCGACGACCGGCTGACCGGCGGCATCGAGACGTTCGCCCCCGACGCGGAGGTGATCCACGTCGACATCGACCCCGCCGAGATCAGCAAGAACATCCACGCGGAGTATCCGCTGGTCGGCGACGCGGGGACGGTGATCGAACAGCTCGACGCGGCGATCGAGCACCCGCCGGAGGCGGCCAAGTGGCGCGCCCAGTGCCAGCAGTGGAAATCGGAGTACCCGATGCGCTACGACGCCCCCGACGACGATCCGGTCAAACCGCAGTTCGTCGTCGAGGCCCTCGACGCGGCGACGAGCGATCGGGCGATCGTCACCACCGGCGTCGGCCAACACCAGATGTGGGCCTGGCAGTTCTGGACCTGGACCCACCCACGGACGTGGGTCTCGAGTCACGGCCTCGGAGCGATGGGGTACGGGCTGCCGGCGGCGATCGGCGCCCGATTCGCCGCCGACGACGACCAGGAGGTCGTCTGTATCGACGGCGACGGCTCGTTCCTGATGACCCTCCAGGAGCTGTCGGTCGCGGTGCGGGAGAACCTCGACATCACCGTCGCGGTGCTCAACAACGAGTACATCGGGATGGTCCGCCAGTGGCAGGACGCGTTCTTCGAGGGGCGTCACGCCGCCTCCGAGTACAGCTGGATGCCCGAGTTCGACAAACTCGCGGAGGCGTTCGGCGCCGAGGGGTTCCGGATCGACGAGTACGACGACGTCGCCGAGACGATCGAGGCCGCCCTGGCCTACGACGGCCCCTCGGTGATCGACGTCCACATCGATCCCCGGGAGGACGTCTACCCGATGGTGCCAAGCGGCGGCGACAACAGCCAGTTCGCGCTCTCGGAGGAGCAGCTATGACCGGGGAGATGGAGGGGCCGGCCCCCGAGAGCCGCCAGCGGCCGGCTGGCAGACGGAACAGCCAGGGGATCCGGATCGACCCCGAGGTCGAGGCCGAACGCGAGCCACGCCAGGCGGTGATCTCGGCGCTCGTCGAACACGAGCCCGGCGTGCTCGCGGAGGTCTCCGGGCTGTTCTCCCGGCGGCAGTTCAACATCGAGAGCCTGACCGTCGGGCCGACCGAAGACGAGAGCCGCGCGCGGATGACGATCGTCGTCGAGGAGCCCGACCCCGGCATCGAGCAGGTGAAAAAACAGCTCCGGAAGCTCGTGCCCGCGATCTCGGTGCGGGAGCTGCCCGCCGACGCGATGCGCCGGGAGCTCGCGCTCATCAAGGTCGACGCCGACCGGCCCGACCGGGTCGCCGCCGTCGCCGACATGTACGACGCGACGGCCGTCGACGCCTGTCCGGAGACGGCGACCTACGAGATCACCGGCAGCAGACGGAAGATCGAGGCGGCGATCGAGGCGTTCTCCCGGTTTGGGGTCCGGGAGCTCTCCCGGACCGGGACGACCGCCCTCGCCCGCGGAAGCGAGTTCACCGCCGCCGAGCGACCGATCGAGACGCAGGTGCACAGCCCACGGATCACATCCCCACAGCCAACAGCAGACGATGACTGAGTTCACGACGGAGATCTACTACGACGACGACGCGGACGAATCGCACCTCGACGGAGCCACCGTAGCCGTCCTCGGCTACGGCAGCCAGGGCCACGCCCACGCACAGAACCTCGCGGACAGCGGGGTCGACGTGCTGGTCGGCCTGCGGGAAGAGTCGAGCTCCCGGGCGGCCGCCGAGGCCGACGGGCTCGAGGTCGGCACCGCGGCGGAAGTCGCCGCGCGGGCCGACGTCGTCTCGATGCTGGTCCCCGACACCGCCCAGCCGGCGGTGTACGCGGAGGTCGAGCCACACCTCGAGCCGGGGAACGTCCTCCAGTTCGCCCACGGGTTTAACATCCACTACAACCAGATCGACCCCGTCGAGGGCGTCGACGTGACGATGATCGCCCCGAAGACCCCGGGGCATCTCCTGCGGCGTAACTACGAGAACGACGAGGGGACTCCGGGACTGCTCGCGGTCTACCAGGACGCCACCGGCGAGGCGAAAGCCCGCGCGCTGGCGTACGCGAAGGCGATCGGCTGTACCCGTGCCGGCGTCGTCGAGACGACGTTCCGCGAGGAGACCGAGACCGACCTCTTCGGCGAGCAGGCCGTCCTCTGTGGGGGCATCGCCGAGCTGATCAAAGCCGGCTACGAGACGCTCGTCGACGCGGGCTACTCCCCGGAGATGGCTTACTTCGAGTGTCTCAACGAGATGAAGCTGATCGTCGACCTGATGTACGAGGGCGGCGTCGGCGCGATGTACGACTCGGTCAGCGACACCGCCGAGTACGGCGGGCTGACCCGCGGCCGGGAGATCATCGACGACGGCGTCCGGGAGAACATGGACGAAGTGCTCGCGGAGGTCCAAAACGGCGAGTTCGCCCGCGACTGGATCGCCGAGAACGGGGCGAACCGACCCGTCTACACCCAGCTTCGCCAGGCCGAGAAGGACCACGAGATCGAAGACGTCGGGGCGCGGCTCCGGGAGCTTTTCGCGTGGGCCGAAGCCGAGACCGAAGACGAGGACCGAACGCGGGTGCAAGCGGACTGATGACCGGGGACACGCGGAACGATCGGGCGGGCGCTGAAACGACGGACGACGAAACGACGACGGGCGAGGAGACGCGGACGACGATGGCCGAGATCAGCCACGCGAACCCCTACACGGGAGAGCGCGTGGGCGAGGCGTTCGTCCGCGGGCCGACCGTGGCCGCAGACGGCGGTCGACGGGAGGCAACCGAGGGAGCAGACGAGACGCGAACGATGGCCGAGGGGACGGACTCGGCACGAACGATGGCCGAGATCGACCACAGGCCACCGAACGGGGCCGAGGGCGCGAACGACGCCTTCGAGCGCGGCCCGGGTGGTCCCGTATGAGCGAAGGAACCCTCTACGATGCGGTCTGGGACCGTCACAGGGTGACGACCCTGCCGACCGGCCAGGACCAGCTGTTCGTCGGCCTCCATCTCATCCACGAGGTGACGAGCCCACAGGCGTTCGGCATGCTCGAAGAGCGGGATCTGGAGGTCGCCTACCCCGAGCTCACCCACGCGACGGTCGATCACATCATTCCAACCGCAGATCAGTCCCGGCCGTACTCCGACGACGCGGCCGAACGGATGATGGTCGAACTCGAGGAGAACGTCCGCGAGGCCGGCATCGAGTTCTCCGATCCGGGATCGGGTGATCAGGGGATCGTCCACGTCATCGGTCCCGAGCAGGGACTCACCCAGCCGGGGAAGACGATCGTCTGTGGGGACAGCCACACCTCGACCCACGGCGCGTTCGGCGCGCTCGCCTTCGGCATCGGCACGAGCCAGATCCGGGACGTGCTCGCGACGGGGACGGTCGCGATGGAAAAACAGAAGGTCCGGAAGATCCAGGTCGACGGCGAGCTACCGACTGGCGTCGAGGCCAAAGACGTCATCTTAGAGATCATCCGACGGCTCGGCACCGAGGGCGGGGTCGGCTACGTCTACGAGTACGCCGGCTCCGCGATCGAGTCGATGGGGATGGAAGGGCGGATGTCGATCTGTAACATGTCGATCGAGGGTGGCGCCCGCGCGGGCTACGTCAACCCCGACGAGACCACCTACGAGTGGCTGGCCGAGACCGACTACTTCCGGGAGAATCCCGAGAAGTTCGACGAACTCGAACCCTACTGGGAGTCGATCCGCTCGGACGAGACGGCCGAGTACGACGACGTCGTCCGGATCGACGCCGACGAGCTCGAACCCGTCGTCACCTGGGGCACCACGCCCGGCCAGGGCGTCGGCATCACCCAGCCGATCCCGGCCCCGGAGGAGCTTCCCGCGGACAAACAGGACACGGCCCGACGCGCACAGGAACACATGCGCGTCGAGCCCGGCGAGACGATGGAGGGCTACCCCATCGACGTCGCCTTCCTCGGCTCGTGTACGAACGCCCGGCTGCCGGACCTCCGGCGGGCCGCGGCCGTCGTCGAGGGACGGCAGGTCCACGAGGACGTCCGGGCGATGGTCGTCCCCGGCAGCCAGCGCGTCCAGGCCGCCGCCGAGACCGAGGGGTTACGCGAGACCTTCGAGCGGGCCGGCTTCGAGTGGCGCAACGCCGGCTGTTCGATGTGTCTCGGCATGAACGAGGATCAACTCGAGGGCGAGGAGGCGTGTGCCTCCTCCTCGAACCGGAACTTCGTCGGCCGCCAGGGTAGCAAGGACGGCCGCACCGTGTTGATGAACCCACGGATGGTCGTCGCGGCGGCGATCAACGGGGAAGTGACCGACGTCCGCACGCTCCCGGAGGTGACCGCCCGATGAGCGCGGAGATCCCGGAAGTCGAGTCGGTCTCGGGAACCGGCGTCGCGATTCGGGGCAACGACATCGACACCGANCAGGTCATCCCCGCGAGGTTCATGAAAGTCGTCACCTTCGACGGCCTCGGGCAGTTCGCCTTCTTCGATCAGCGCTTTACCGACGNCGACGAGGAGAAAGACCACCCGATGAACGAGCCCGCCCACAGGGAGGCGTCGGTGATGGTCGTCAACGCCAACTTCGGCTGTGGCTCCTCCCGGGAACACGCCCCCCAGGCGCTGATGCGCTGGGGGATCGACGCGCTGATCGGCGAGAGCTTCGCGGAGATCTTCGCGGGCAACTGTCTGGCACTCGGCATCCCGACCGTCGAGGCCGACGAGGAGACGATCGAGGACCTCCAGTCGTGGGTCGAGGCCAACCCCGACGGCGAGATCGAGATCGACGTCGCCAGCGAGACCGTCACCTACGGCGACCGGACCGTCGACGTCTCGGTCGACGAGGCCCAGCGACGGGCACTCGTCGACGGCGTCTGGGATACGACGGCGCTGATGAAAGCGAACGCCGGCGAGGTGCACCGGACGGCCGAGGAGCTGCCGTACGTCGACCTCGACGGGGACTGATCGGGCAGCCCGGGGCGACCGCGACGCGGGACGGATCCCGGAGTGACCGCGACGCGGGACGGATCCCGGAGTGACCGCGACGTGGTGAGGGGCCGTCGTTTTGCCGATCGGGCCCGTCCGTCCGGTATGATTACCGACACGGGAGACCGCCCCGAAGCGCTCGCCGGCGTCGACGACGTCGTCTGTGACGGGCGAACGGCGCTCGTGACGGGCTCGACGAGCGGGATCGGGCGCGCCGTGGCCCTCGCGCTCGGCCGTCTCGGAGCGGCGGTGATCGTCCACGGCCGGGACGTGGACGCCGGCGTCGACGTCGTCGACGAGCTCCGGGGCGTCGGTGCCGAGGCGACGTTCGTCCGGGCTGACTTTTCGGATCCGGAGGACGTCCGGGAGCTCGCCGCGACCGTCCGCGGCCGGACCGACGGCGTCGACCTCCTCTTTGCCAACGCCGGGGGTCTCTTCCGGTCGGGACGGCTCACCGACCTCGGCGTCGAGTACACCTTCCACATCAACCACCTCGGCCCGTTCTTGCTCACCGCCGAGCTGGCCGGCCACCTGACCGAGGACGCCCGCGTCGTGACGACCGCGTCGGCGGCCCACCGCGGCGTGTCGTTCGATCCGGACCGGGTCGAGCGCGTCGACTCGTACTCCCCGACGTGGGCCTACGGCCACTCGAAGCTCGCGAACGTCCTCTTCGCGCGGGAGCTCGGGCGTCGACTGTCCGACGCCGGCCGNTCGATCCCCTCGAACGCCGTCCACCCCGGGGCGATCCCCGNGAGCGGGTTCGCCCGCTTTCTCCCGCGTCCGCTCCCNTCGGTCGTCGCGAGCCTCGAGGCCCTCCCCGGCGTGGCGTCGGTCGCGGACGGCGCCGCCGAGTTGCTGTACGTCGGGCTCTCGCCGCGGACCGCCGACGTCACCGGCCGGTACTTCGCCGGCCAGTCCGAGCGGGTGCCGTCGTCGGCCGCGACGAACGATCGTACGGCACGCCGGCTCTGGGAGTACAGCGTCGACCGCCTCGACCTCGACGAACCCGTGGTCGACGGCCCCTCGACAACCGGATGACGCGTAGCGAGCGAAAGCGTCGGGGGCGAGAGGGCGTCGGAACGCTCACAGCACCCGGAGCCGGTACCCCTCGAGGGCACCCCCGTCGGTAACCCGTCCGGCCTCGACTGCGGCGTCGAGCAGGTCGGCGACGAACTCCTTTGGCACCTCGACGCCGATGAAGTCGGAGCCCTCACGCCCCGTCGTCAGCCGCGCCATCGTTCGGCGCGTGCCGTCGTCGTTGTAGATACTGCCGACGCGGTCGCCGTCGCGTAAGAATCTGAGGGTCACGTCGGTCGGCTCGATCGCCTCGAAGCTCACCTCGAACACCCGATCGTCGCCCTCGATCCGCGCGAGCATGAGACCGTCGTGTTCGGTGACGAGCGTCTCCATACCCCCGCTATGGGCTGGAGACGTATAGGCCGTCTCACGTCGGCACCGGTCAGCTCCGCCGGATCCGACCGGCACGCACGCCGATCGGTCCCCCGAACTGGAGCAGCGGCGTTCCGTCGGGCTCGTCGAAGCCGTTGGCTCGAAAGAGGCCGTTGACCCCGATATCTGCCCAGGCGGGGGCGAGCTCCCAGGGCTCGTGGGCGACGTCGCCGTGGTAGAGCCGTCCCCGATCGTCCGCCGTGTGAAACCGGTACCGTTCCGTGAGAAACGCCTCGAGCGATCCGGGCTCCGGCGTGTCGAACCCCCCGTCCGGGCCGTACCGGGCGTCGAACGCGGCGGCTTTCGCCCCCGTCGTCCGGCGGCTCCGAAACGAGACGACCCGATCGGCTCCGGTGCCCCGCGTTTCGACGTCCATCGTCGCCCGGTAGTACGGCAGCCGGAACAGCGACCGGGCGATCCCGACGCCGAGGCGATCGTCGGCGTCGAGGTTGAAAAAGTAGACGCCGGGCGCCCCGTCGACCGTCACGTACGTCCGGAGGTTGAGTTCACAAAAGGAGAGCCCGACCGGCGATCCCCTCGGTCGGACGTCGTCCATCACGAACGGAACGACGCCGAGGTACGCGTCCCCCCGGTACGTGTCGACGTCGACGCCCCTCGGCAGCCTCCCGGCGACGGAGTCGGGATCGACCGGCCAGTGGGCAAAGAGCAGGTCCCGCCACCGCATCGACAGGAGCGCGCGCACGGCAGGTGTTGGGACCCACCCCGTTTCCGGGTTTCGGTGCCGGGCGTTGGACCCGTTTCGGTCTCGGGACGTGGCGCGCCGGTCGGTGGGCGTTCGACCGCGTCCGTCGGACGCCGGCGAGCCCCGGAAACGCGGTGCGCACTTGGATAAGTGTGTGATTATATACCAATGTATGCTACAGTATGTAAGAACTCATATTATAGGAAGGTTCATGTAGCCGGTCCCGCTACGGGTCGGTAATGGCAGTACAGCAGCCCCCATCCGAACCGGTGTACAGCTGTCCGAACTGTGACGGCCCGATCAGCTTCGCCCACCAGGCCTGGCAGTGCGAGGAGTGCGGTCACGCGCCGAGACACGCGGCTGACTGAGCCGGGCTCGCTTCGGGCACCGTCGACCGACCCCCAGCGACAGGCCCGTCTTTTCGGGCGGCGATCACTCCGCGAACGTCTCGAACGTCGGTCGGTCGTGGTCGCCGGGGAACGCCTCCACGGCCACCTGCAGCTGGTCGCCACTCGCCATGTCCTTTACCGTCACCTGTCCCGCCTCGAGGTCGCGCTCGCCGACGATCACCGTCGTCTCGGCGTTGATCGAGTCGGCGTACTCGAGCTGTGCGCCGAACGACCGGCCGGCGACGTCGGTCTCGACGACGTGGCCCCGCTCGCGTAACTCCCGGGCGATCCGGGCGGCCTCCCCGCGGGTGTCGCCGACGGTGAGCACGTAGTAGTCGGTCTCGATCGCCTCCTCGGGCCAGACGCCCGCGCGCCGACAGAGCAACTCGAGGGTGGCGTGACCCGGCGCGACGCCGACCGCCGGCGTCGGCGGGCCACCGACGCTCTCGATGAGGTCGTCGTAGCGGCCGCCGCCGAAGATCGACCGGGAGACCTCGCCGGTCGAGTCGAAACACTCGAAGACGACGCCCGTGTAGTAATCGAGTCCGCGGGCGGTCTCTAGAGAGATCGTACAGTACTCCCGGGCGCCGACGGCCGCCGCGGCGTCGAGTACCGCCCTGAGGTTCTCGACCGCGTCGGTCACGCGCTCGCTGTCGGCGGCGGCGACCACGTCGTCTAGCTCGCCCGCAGCGACGAGGTCGGCGAACTCGACGGCCGCGTCGTGGTCGAGGCCGGCGTCGACCAGCAGCTCCAGATACGCCCCACGCGAGATCTTCTCGGATTTGTCGACGGCACGGATCGCCGCCGTCACGTCGACGTCGGCGTCGAACGACTCGAGCAGCCCACCCAGGACGTCGCGGTGGGAGATCCGGAACTCGAAGTGGTCGCCGGTCAGCCCCAGCCCCGTCAACGCGTCGGCGGCCCAGCCGAGGATCTCGGCGTCGGCCGCCGGCTCGGCGGAGCCGAAGATGTCGACGTTCGTCTGGTAGAACTCCCGCTGGCGACCCTGCTGGACCTGCTCGTACCGCCAGAACGGTCGGGTCGAGAACCACTTTATCGGTTTGGTGAGCTCCTGGCCCCTGGCGACGACCATCCGGGCCACCGTCGGGGTCAGCTCCGGGGTGAGCGCGACGTGCCGGCCGCCTTTGTCCTCGAAGGCGTACAGCTCCTCGACGATCTCGTCGCCGCTCTTGTCGGTCCACATCTCCGCGCGTTCGAGGGCGGGCGTGGCGATCTCCCGGAAACCGTACCGGCGAGCCGTCGACTCGATGACGTCGGTCGCCTCCCGGCGGGCGGCCATCTCCGCGGGGTAGAAGTCACGAAAACCCTTGATCCGGTCGTACATGTCCGCGGATTCGGCGAGGTCGGACTTCTATCTGTCCGTTCGGACGAGCGACGGCACGAACGAGGGCCGATCGCCGACGGCACGGATGACTGCCGGCCGCCGACGGCACGGACGACAGCCCCGCTCCCGGTGGCGGTCGAGGAGCTCACTCCGGCCGGCGGACGTCGGTAACGTGGGTCTGCTCGTGGTCGGGGAAACAGCCGGCGACGGCGCCGGGGCCGTGTTCCTCGGCGATGATCGCCCGGAGCTCGGCCTCGTAGTCGGCGCGGGTGATCGCCTCGCTCGGGCCGACGGTGACGTCGAGTTCGGCGTCGACGAGCCGGTCGACCGCGCCCCGGCCGAACCCCGAGAGCGGGGCGATGTAGTCGACGCCGTGGCGATCCTCCAGGCTCTGGGCCTGTGCACGCGAGACCGTCGGCACGCGGTCGTCCCGACGGGTGCCGTCGGCGATCGCGTCGTACCCCTCGCCGGCCAGCCGTTCGAGGGCGTGGCGGTGGACCTGCTGGATGCCGTTTCGCGGGAAGCCGTCCTCGCGGATACGCTCGACGGCCTCCTCCGCGACGCCGGGGTCGAGCTGGAGGCGTTCGAACGCGAAGCCGACCGCGTCGGCCGTCTCCCGGGCGTGTTGCCAGTCGTCGGTGACGCCGAAGTGGGCCGTCCGGAGCGTGACGTCGTAGAAGCGCTCTAACAGCAACGCCGCGAGCGTCGAGTCTTTCCCCCCGCTGTAGAGCAATCCGAGCTCCATCACCGGCGTTTGATATCGAAGCTCTTGCGCTCGGGCTGGAGCTCGTTGAGCAGCGCCTTCATCTTCGCGTCGTCGATCTTCCCCTGGAGGCGGCCGCTCCGGGCGAGGGCGACGACCTGCCGTTCGACCTGCTCGGCGAACTCCGGTTTGCTCATTTTGACCGTGTTCAGCCGCTTGCGGGCGTCGTCGGTCAGATACTGGCGCAACAGCGCCTGTCGCTGGGCCTCGGCCTGCTGGGCGGCGGCCTCCTGGGCCTCCTCAGAACCGCCAGCCTCCGCCCGATCCTGTAGCTGTTCGAGTTTCTTCCGGCGGAGCTCCTCTAGATCCTCGTCGTCGGGGCTGTTGCTCATAGACCAGGGTTGTTCACGAGCGGGGAAAATGATTACGGAGGGCAACGGCGAGTCGGCCACGGAAGCCGAACGGCGAATCGGCCCTGGAGGCCGAACGGCGAATCGGTCGCCGAACCGACGGTCAGTAGATCGACCCCCGGATCGCGGGATCGAGCGTCGGGAACCCCTCCAAGTAGTTGCGCCGTTCCTCGCGGAGGTCGGCGACGGCCGCGTCGTACTCCTCGACGTGGTCGGGGACGTAGTAGGCGTCGACGTCCAGCCCGGGGATCGACTCGGGGATCGTCAGCCCCGTTCGCTCGTCGTCGGTCCACTCGACGGTCCCGCGGGCGAGCTCCCGCAGGATCGTCACCGACTCGGCGACGCCGACGTCGACCTCCTCACTCCCGACGTAGCCGGTGTTTATGATGAAACAGTCGACGTCGAGGGAGGCGGTCAGCTCCCGGAAGCGGTTACCCTCCTCGCCCTCGGGGCCGACGATGAACGGGTTGGTGCCGACGACGCGGATCGACTCCCCGGCCCGGGAGGGATCGCCCGCACTCGTCTCGATCGACTCNCCGAGCATGAACGCGACGGCGGCCTGTCTCTCGGTCAGCTTCGCGACCGGCGGCATGAGCGGGTTGCGCGTGATAAAGAACAGCTGGTCGATCCGCGGGAGGTCGATCTCCGCGGCGGCGCTGTCGAGGGTCTCGCGGTCGATCACCGCCCGGGAGTTTCTGGTGTACCGGTCGGCCTCGAAGTCGACGGTTCCGTCGGGGTCGACGGCGACGTTCTCGAGGACCGCCGATTCGGCGGTCGCCGCGTCGTGGAGGTCGGGCTGTTCGGCCTCCGTCAGGCCGATGGTCTTGATGTACAGCCCCCCACCCTCGCTGCCGGCGACGGAGCCGTCGGGCAACAGCGCACAGACGTCGTCCTGGAGCATCACGGCCTCCTCGGGGGACTCGAGCCGGAGCCCGTGGGAAGTCAGCGTCGACTTGCCCGTCGCCGAGAGGCCGAGAAACACCTGGCCGACCTCCCGGAGCTCGCCGTCGACCTCGACGCGCACGCGTTTGCTCCCGGCGTGGAGCCCCAGCCCGCCCCGGCGTTTCGCCGCGAGCATGAACAGCCGGAGGAACGATTTTTTCGCCTCGCCGGTGTAGTCGCTGCCCAACACCGCGGTGAGCCCCTCATCCGGGAGGACCCGGATCGCGAGCTCGTCGTGGTCTGGTAGCTGGACGGTCCGGAAATCCGGCTCGCGGCCGTCGGCGGGCTCGAACAGCTTCGCCCACGCGAAAGCGATCCGGGCGTACTCCCGGGGGACGTAGAGCCGACAGCAGAAAGTCGCGTCCGGATGACGCCCCATCAGCCGGTCGACACAGAGCAGCTCCCGGTCGGCCGCGGCGTCGACCGCCCCCTCGAGTAACGCCTCGTCGGCCGGCGTGAACTCGTCGTCGATGGCGTTTTTCGTCCGGTCGGCGCTGCGCGAGCGCACCTCGCTGACGTACGACGCCGAGCCGTACTCGGTGGTCCGCTCGTCGTCGGCCGCGAGTTCGCGCAGCCGTTCGAGCGACGGATCGTACGTCACGTTCGCCGCCCGCGTCGGATCCGGTAGCCGATCCGCCAGCGGACGGGGCTCCGTCCCGGTTTCGGACATGTACCAGAGAGACCACCACGGCCGGTCATAAACCCGGTGGATTCAGGCCGACCGTGTGCAAGTATAGCGTCTCACTATCCGGTCGGTAGTCGCCGGCTACCACGGGCGAAGAGAGATGCCGCCGGTCTCCGAGCGTGTCGGCCAGCGGAAACCCTCACCCCCGGAGCCAGTCGAAGGATCGTCTGCCCCTGGAGAACCCCGACCTCGACGCGAGCTGGCGAACGTCGGCCCCTAGAGAATCCCGGCCTCGACGCGAGCTGGCGAACGTCGGCCCCTAGAGAATCCCGACCTCGAAGACGTCCCGGGTCGGCACCTCCCCGTGGACGTGGACGACCTCCTCGTCGATCTCGATCTCGATGTCCCGGAGGAGCCGGAACGAGTCGTCCTCGCGCGTCCAGTCCTCGACGTCCCGCTCGCGGGGGTCGCGTTCGTCCTCGAAGAGGAGGACGAGATCGAAGTCGGAGTCGTCCTCGCCGAACTCCGTCGACACCGCGGTCCCCACCTGGTTCCGGAACTGACCCTGCTCGGGGGCGGTCTCCTCGACCGGCTCCTGGGTCACCGCGAAGAACGTCTCGCCGACCGGCGCCGCGTCCATCAGCGCCTCGAAGTCGTCGTCGACCTCGCTGTACGTTCGTTCCTCGCCCTCGCTGGCGTCGACGATGTCCTCGACGACGAACACCGGGTTCTCGTCCTCGGGGTCGCCGGCCAGCACCAGAGTGCCGTCGGCGACGGCGGCCGCCCACGCCTCCTCGTCGTGTTCGTACAGCTCGAACCCCTCGTACTCCCCCCGGGAGCGGAGGTCGGCCCGTTCGAGGTCGTCGCCGACCTCCTCGGGGTCGACCTCGCCGACGATCACGTCGAAGCCGCCGAACTCGTAGCCGCCGGCCCCGGTCGTCACCCGGTCGATCTCGTCGGGCAGAAACCGGGTGAACGCGTAGCCGTCGACGAACGAGTCGCGGATGTCGTCCCACTCCTCCCGCGGGAGTTCGTTCGCGTACTCGTCGATACCGGCCGGCGAGACCGAGGTCACGAAGTACTGATCGGGCCGTCCGGAGAGGGCAAACGGGTCGACGAGCCAGCTCTCGAAGTCGCCGCCGTCGCCCCCGCCGAGACAGCCAGCCAGTCCGATCATCGATCCCACACCGATCGCAGCCCCCGTTTTCAACACCTGTCGTCGTGATGGCATACGCCGGACGGTAGCAGTGGACCTATAAAATACTTACTGCAGTGGCGATAGATGAGTGTCTGAAGTATAATATATAATTATAGTCTGGCACAGCGTATCGATCGGCGAGACCCCGGGATCGTTTTCAGATCCGATACTGGGGACCGAACGGTAAAGAGGGGGTGGCGTCACCGGCCCCCATGGAGTACGGGCTNGACGTGGGGTCGGATC
>SL_8KL_010_SEDDRAFT_10002934_pt1 | contig 14178 bp, 18 predicted proteins | sample SodLakKL_010_SED_4_FD_11160 | JGI IMG/M metagenome (IMG submission 11160) | reverse complement strand
CTCCAGAAGAAGGTTGGAAATTCACAGAATGGACCGGAGACCACATAGGAACAGAAGAAGAAACCATCATATCCATGGGATCAAACAAAGAAATAACAGCATATTTCGCAGAAAAACTTAAAGTACTGGAATCAGAAATGCAGGAAGTAACAACATTTATGGAAAGAGACATTGAAATTACAGGCATAGTAGAAAACATAGGGGATGAGACAATAAGCAGTGCCACCATAACAGCCAGATTATATGATAGTGAGGGCATACAATTAGACACGAGTTCTACCCGTATAGAAGAACTTGACCCAGGAGTAAAACACGCCTTTACAGTAGACTATTTCATGGGCATAGATGAAGAGAATATTGATGAAGTAGATAGTTATGATGTAAAGGCAGAAGAAACATACTAAAGTCTTACTTACTTCCTTTTATAAATGGGTTAATTATCTTGTACTTTATTTGTAACTTCCAAACCAGGTTCGTGTAGAGAATTAATTTATTTATTTCATCAGCAACCAATGGTAAATGGGGATAATCGTGACTCATAACAAACTCATAGCAATCGGATTAATACTAACACTTGGAGTATTTCTAACAATCGGTTGTTTAGGTGGGGGAGGAAAGAAGGCAAACGAAACGGAAGAAGAGGAAAAACCAGAGGACAACGTGACAGAAGAAGATAATGTCACTGAAGAGGAAGAAACCGAAGAAGACGGAGCTGATGGGGGAGAAGAAGAAACAGATATAAGGCAAATAATCAAGGATAAAATAAAGAATATCGATTACGAAGACGTAAAACCTCGTCAAACTCCTACTCTAACTTCCATTTTATATAACGATAATCAATTAAATGTTGAATACACAACAGGGAGAACATTTGCACCTCATTCCTGTAGAAGAGATAGCGTATTGGACGAAATGAGTTTGGTAACTTCTCTTATAACCGAAACCTTTGAAAACAATGGTAAATCTTTACCTGGAAAAACTACAATAAAAGTTATATCTGCGCATTCAGACCCGGATAAAGTAGAAAAGATATGTACGACACCTCTCACTAAAGAACAATTGAAAAAAGTAGCAAATATGGAAATGAGTTACTTAACTTACAAAAATCTAACTTCCGAAAAAAATTTTACTTCTGGGAAGTAAAAACTGTATCTTAATCTCTTTTATATGTAGATTCATTACGTTGCACTTTAATTATTTATTCCATCAACAACCAAGGATAAACATGAGTCATAACAAACTAATCGCAACCGGACTCATATTAGCAATAGTGTTTCTAACTTCAGGGTGTGTAGGCGAAGAGTATTTATCTGCGGATACATCTAAGGAGAATAAAATTACTATTAAAGAAATTTCTCAAAAGGGTCTGGACCAATATCGAGGACAAGAAGTAGTAGTCAAAGGAGAACTTTACGCGCAGACAGAGGAGAAATATGTATTTAAATCACCACGTGTATTGAAGGACGATTCTGGCTACTGGGTAATGTTAGGTAAAAGTTGCTCTGAGGAGCAAAGAGAATATAATTACGGATATGACAAAGGACAATTTAAAGAGGAAGGAGACATCTACATAGCTAAAGGAAAAGTCAAAGAATATAAACTACCTGAGGCAGGGAAAGTAGCAGGGATAGACTGCTCCGAACCCCTCTCGAAACAGGGATAAAGCAATAATTCTCTTATTTCTTCTCTTTTATATGTGGGTCCATTACCCTGAACTTCAGAAGAATGAACAAAAGAGATATAAATAAAAAGATTTAAAAATTAAAATGGCGGGAGAAATGAAAAAGACCTCTATAGTCGTTATAGGAATCGTCCTCATAGTAGGGATGGCACTACTAACAGAAATCATTCTAAACTCTCAGGAAGAAAGTACTGGGGGTAACGAATATAGCGAGGAATCTTTTGGAGAATGGGAAAACTCTTCTCAAGACTCAGCGGAAGGAGAAAAGGAAGAACCACAAGGAACAGTAAAAGGAATAGTTATAAGTGGCGTTGGAACAGAGAAAAAAATCTCTCACCCAGGAGAAACTGTTGATATTACTATTAGCGGGTCTTACCACAATATAACCGTAAGTAAAGATACAAAAATTGACCATATACTTATTTCAGGGACTTATAATGTAGTGAGAGTTTCCAGAGAACATTCCTTCACTTCTGACCTTAGTGGTGTAGATACAAGAATAGTTTATTATGATTAACCTGATGAATCCAGAAAATTTTTCTCTCAAGAGAAAAACTATTTTAATCTAGGAAGATTTAAATTAAATATAATTACTGTGAATAATCTGAAGGGATTACGGTGAAGGAGAAGACAAGGACGAAAAAAGAATTCCAAGGCAGTTGGGGAATATTCTTAATATTACTTTGTTTAGGAGTTATACCTGCTATAATCTATTATTGGGCAACAACCGAAGAAATAGAGATAGAAGTGGAAGAAGAAACCGAAGACACTGAAGAACAAGATGAGAAACCAGAAGAAGAACAGGAAACTGAAGAAGAGGAAGAAGAGAAACAATGTAACTTCGTAGAACATGAATGCCCTAACAAACCTGGGTTTAATCCAATGGAAGACCAAGAACATAGGGAAATATGTCAATTATGCCTGCTAAAACAGATACTTGAAAAAATCGAATAAAATACACATAGAATAAACTAGGAGAGGGTATATATGGTTAAGAAGAAAACAAGAACGAAAAGAGAGTTCAAAGGTAGCACAGTAACGTTCTTAATATTATTCTGCTTCGGGGTTATACCTGCTCTATTTTATTATTGGATAAAGTGTGAAAAAGTAGAAGTGGTTGAAGAAACAGAGGAAGAATAAATACTCATGACCTCAAAGAACCCCTGGAAGTATTTATTATCACATCATCTACCTAAGGACTATGATAGATGTCTACAGATTAACGTCAATGATAGGAAGGTTAGGATATGCTCAAGGTGTCTTGGTTGGTATATTTCCTTCTTTCTCTTCTGGGTTTTACTCTTCTTAGATTTAAATTTCCTTCTAAACTATAAAATGATTATACTATATTTTTTTCCCGCTCCAGCCATGATTGATTGGTCATTACATCGATTTGGGTTTTATAGTGGGAATAATCTTTCCAGAGTGTCTACAGGGTTTCTGTTAGGGCTTACTTTTGCTATGATGACCTATCTATTTATAAAGAATCCTCTAAGGGTTCACTTCTGGATTGTTTCAGTTCTATATATCTCTATAGGTGTAGTTATATTTAAGGTAACTTCTTAGTTCTTTCTCAAGTTTAAATCCTACATTTTTCACTTTGATTAACTGAAGTAATTGAAAAACTATTTAAATGTTCTATTTCTTTTTCACTATAGAGGGTTAAAAATGGCTGAAGAAGATGGAAAGAAACTTGATAAATTAGATTATTTTTTCCTTGGCTTTGTAATAGTAATATGGATCTTATATGACTTCATAATCCCTCCTACTATCGACCCCTCTTCTACCTCAGGAGCAGCCATGCTAGGCTCATTGGCAGCAGTATTTACAATACTAGCTATCCCTTATCTAATAGTGAAAGCGCTCCTCAAGAGAAAAGGTGTCTTTGAGAAGATAAAAAAGCTAGAAAAGGAGGCAGAGGACTTAAGAAAAAAGAAAGAACCTGATTACGAAGAAGAAAAAGAATTTAATACGAAAAGAAAGCAAATAGAGCTGATAATTTTAGCAATAACAATAATATTTGTTCTAATTCTTGCTATCCTCTACACTTAGAAATTTACTTTAAAAAACAATCACTCAGATTAACTGACGGAAAGGGAAAAATCACTTTCAAAGATAGATTCCTAGAAACAGATATGAAAATTAATGGGGTAGACCTTGAAAAACTGAAACTCAAGATGGAAAATGCCAAACTAAAAGAGGAACTGAAGAAACAAGTAGACTCAAAGAAACCTACCCCAAACACAACTCAGGATATACCTACTTTAGGAGGATGTTTTAATTTGTTGTTCACCTTCATAACTTTTAACTAAGCCAGGGATTTTCTTGTATAGTATTTCACAGTTATCACAATCTTTAATGTAACAGAAAGACATGTGCTTTTCCCCTTCTTCCACAACGTTGCTTGTATAAAGCTCTCCGTATCTTGTAGATTGAGATGCTAAATTACCGAAGTCCTTTGTTTCAGAGGTTAATAGGGTATTATTTTCATCTATGAGTTTACATTTTAATTCGATGTTCTTTGCTTCTTCTTCTCCAAAATTGTAAACCCAGTAACTGAAGAACATTTCTGACTCATTATAGAGGTTAATAGCATAAGTTACAGCACCTACTTTTAATTCTGCTTTTTCTTCAGGTATATATTCAGAGCAAGTGCTCCTATTGACCTTAGATATATATTCAGAGCAAGTTTCCTTGTTAATTTCTGGTATATGCTCTGAACAAATTTCCTCATCAATTTCTGGGCACTTTTGGGTATCTTTGGTGAAATATAATCCTGCAAAAATAATAATACCTATGATAAGAACCGCTGATATTATTTGAGAAGTGTTTATTTGAATCTCCATTTTATACCATCCGCGTTTATTTATCTCCCTTTAGTTTTTAAAAGTTACCCCCTCTACCGAAACAGTTAATTTATTTATTCCATCAACAACTATATATAAAGAGATAAGGAGGAACGAACAGAAGGAATATATAAATAAAAAAATAATAGGATGTGATGTCACTTGAATGAAGAAAAAAAAGATGAAAATGAATCTTCTGACTCTCCAATAGATTCATATTTAAAGAAAATTGCTGGTATAGCCATAGGAGGTTTAGTCGGGTATTACGGGTTTAAGGAAGGTAAAAAGAAATATAAAAAACTCAGAGAAAGAAAAAAAAGAGAAAAAAGAGCTTATAATAAAATATTAGAAGATTTGAAGGAATTGAAAGAATCAGGCAATGAAGAAGATATAAAAAAAGAATTAGATAAATATATAAGCAAGATAGAGGAAAAAGAAGAATCAGCTTATGGTGAGGTCAGAAGAGATCTAGAGAAAAAAAGAGAAAAAAGCAAGAAAAAGAATATAAAAAACCTCTTAGATGAATACATTGATTATTATATTGAGAATCATCCTATTAGCAACCAAACCGAAGATTAAATCCTTTTTTATATGTGGTTCCACTATCCTGAATTACAATAGAAAGATTAGTTCTTAGCCCCTCTACTTTTACATTTAATATCAAATCCCGAGCGGGACGTTCAAAAAAACAAAAAACAAAGATGAAAAGTTGAACCAAAGAATCAAGAAAAAGCAAAAATGAAAGAAAAAAACACGAAAAAACGCAAAAAAACAGAAACGCTTAAAAACACCCGTGAAAGAAATAAACAACACACCAATAAATACTGCCGACAGCCCAATAAAAAATAGTGAACCAAAGCACCAAAAAACCCAAAACAAAACACATTTCTCATACCTAACCAAGAAAGAAAACCCTAGAAAAGAAAAGAGGAGATAAAGTGGATAAACAAAAACTTCTAAACCACGAACTAGTTCCAAAACACGAGATTCTCTCCGAAGAAGAGATAGAAAAAGTTTTAGATAAATACGGAGTTGAGAAAAAAGAACTACCAAAGATCAAAAACAACGACCCGGTAGTCAAAGCAATAGAAGCAGAAGTAGGAGACGTGCTAGAAATAACAAGAGAAAATCCATTAGCCGGAAAAACAGAGTATTACAGAGTTGTTATTCAAAGTTAATCCAAAATCAAATGCCTAGAATTAAAAATAATTAAGAAAAATTCATAAAAACAAAACTAGGCACTAAAACCCCAAAATCCAAACAAATCAAAAGAGGTGCATGAAGTTGTCATCCTATAAATGGGAAGTAGCAAAAGCATACATGGAAGAAAACCCGCTAGCAAAGCAACACATCGAATCTTATAATGAATTCATGGAAAAAGAAATCCATGATGTAATAGAACAACAAGGAGAAATAGAAACTGATAAAGAAGAACTAATCGTTAAATTAAATTCAATAAGAGCCGAAAGACCAAAATCAACTGAAGCAGATGGAGCAAGGGCGAAAATACTCCCCCACGAAGCCAGGTTAAGAGATAGAACTTATTCAGGATCACTACATATGGATATATCATTAGAAAAGGAAGGAGAAGAAATAGACAGAGACGAAGTATTCGCGGGAAGAATCCCAGTAATGCTAAAAAGCAATCTATGCTACCTATCCGACATGGACAAACAAGGCCTAATAGAAGCCAATGAAGATCCAGAGGACCCTGGAGGATACTTCATAATAAATGGATCCGAAAGAGTACTAATTGGGGTGGAAGAACTCGCACCGAACAGAGTAATAGCAACAAAGAAAAAAAGAAACGGAAAAATAACCACCAAAACCACAGTAAGATCCAAAAAAGGCAGATACAGAAGCAGAATAAGAGTAACCAGAAAACACAGAGGAGAACTAAAAATAAACTACCCAAACAGCCCAAGACACCTGAATCTAATGCACATACTAAGAGCACTTGGACTGGAAACCAAGAACGACATACTGAACGCGTTCTCGGACGAACCATACATTCAAAACGACGTCATACTCAACCTCAGCAAAATAGAAGACGCGCTGGACGAAGATCCAATAGAAGCACTAGGGAAAAGAGTGGCAAGAACACAAAAACCCGAATACAGAGAATCAAGAGTCAGATACCACCTTAACAGATACCTACTCAGACACATAGGAGAAGACCCCTCAGTATGGATGAACAAAGCACACTACCTAGTAAGAATGGCGGAAAAAGGAATCAAAACAGCAAAAGGAAAAAGAAAACCGGACGACAGAGACCACTACGCGAACAAAAGAGTGAAAATATCAGGAGAACTAATAAAAGACCAATTCAGACAAGCACTCAACAAATTCAAAAGGGACATAAAATACCAAGCAGATAGAACAAGCGCAAGAGGAAGAAAACTAAGAATCAAAACACTAGTAATATCCGACTCACTAACACAAAGAATAGGATTCGGATTCAGAGGAGGAGAATGGGCAAAAGGAAGAACAGGAGTATCACAAATGCTGAACACAGAGAATTACATGGCTAAAGTAAGCCACCTAAGAAGAATAAAAGCACCAATAGGAGGAAAAGGAAAGATGGTCGATCCAAGACAAATACACGGAACACATTTCGGGAAAATTTGTCCACTAGAATCACCGGAAGGAGGAAACGTAGGGTTGATCAAACACCTAACAGCAGGATGCACAGTATCATCCGAAAAAATAGACAGAGAAGAAATTGAAGAACAAGTAAGATCCATGGACATAGAAGAAGTTGAAAGAATAGAAGAATAAAAAAATTAAAAAAGTGGAAAAAATGGAAAAAGGAAGCATATACCTCGACGGATCGCTAATAGGGTTCCACGAAAACCCTGGAGAAGTAGCCGAAGAAATAAGAGAAAAAAGGAGAAGAGGAGAACTGCCAAAAACACTAACAGTAGCAAACTACGACAACGAAGTCTACATAAACACTGATACTGGAAGAGCAATCAGACCATTAATAATAGTGGAAGACGGAGAACCAAAGCTAACTGAAAAACACATCGAAAAAATCAAAAATGATGAAATGGAGTTTCAAGACCTAGTGAAAAATGGAGTAGTAGAATACCTAGATGCTGAAGAAGAAGAAAATGCATATATAGCAATGAAAGAAGAAGAACTAACTGAAGACCATACCCATCTAGAAATACATCCCACGCTATCACTCGGAATACCATCATCCTCAAACCCATTCGTGGAACACTCCTTCTCAGTAAGAACAGCAAAAGGAGCCTCAATGATGAGGCAAGCAATGGGATTCTACTCACCAACTTCACATATAAGAACGGGAACACAGGGCTACTACATGTTCTACCCGCAAAAACCCATGACGGGCACCAGATACGATAAAAAATCAGGGCTGGACAAAAGACCAATAGGACAGAACTTCGTAGTAGCAGTAATGCCATACAGAGCATACAACATCGACGACGCCATAGTATTTAACAAAGGAAGCGTGGAAAGAGCAATGGCAAGAGGAGCATACATGAGAACATACAGCGCAAAAGAAAGAAGATATGCAGCAGGACAAAAAGACAGATTCGAAATACCATCGGAAGAAGTACAAGGATACAGAGGAGAAGACGCCTACACACACCTAGGAGAAGACGGAACAGCAAACCCAGAAACAGAAGTAAAAGCAGGAGGAGTGCTAATAGGAAAAACAAGCCCACCTAGATTCCTGGAAGAATCAAGCGAACTAGCACCCATGGAAGAAAAAAGAAAAGAAGATTCAAAAACCACCAGGCCAAACGCCTCGGGAAAAGTCGACTGGGTAATGGCAACGGAAGACGAAGACGGAAACAGATTGATAAAAGTAAGAACCAGAAGAACAATGCCACCACTCGTAGGAGACAAATTCGCTGCAAGATCCGGACAAAAAGGAATAGTAGGGCTGATAGAAGACGAAGAAGACCTACCATGGAGCGAATCAGGCATACAGCCCGACATGATATTCAACTCACACGCAATCCCATCAAGAATGACAGTAGGACACCTTCTAGAAGCAATAGGAAGCAAAAAAGCAGCACTGGAAGGAGAAAAAACGGACGCAACACCATTCGAAGCAGAGACAAAGGAAGATTTGGAAAAAACACTAAAAGAACACGGATTCAAGCCAACCGGAAAAGAAGTAATGTACGACGGAAAAACAGGAAAAAGAATCGAAGCAAAAATATTCGTAGGAGTAATCTACTACGAAAGACTGGAACACCTAGTATCAAAGAAGATAAGAGCAAGATCAACAGGACCAGTACAAATACTCACAAGACAGCCAACAGAAGGAAGATCAAGAAAAGGAGGACTAAGAATAGGAGTAATGGAAAGAGACTGCCTGGTATCCCACGGAGCAAGCATGCTACTACAAGAAAGATTCATGGACGAATCGGACGAATCACTACAATTCGTATGTACACAATGCGGATCAATCGCAATGGAAGACCAAATAAAAGGAGAAAAATACTGTGAAGCATGCGGATCAAACGATGTGGAAAGAGTAAAAATGAGCTACACATTCAAACTACTGCTCAACGAGCTCAAATCAATGGGAATCAAACCAAAAATAAAGCTAAGAGACAAAGCTTAAAAAAAGGATAAAATGATAGACAAAGAAATAGGTGGAATAGACTTCCAACTAATGGACCCCGAGACAATAAGAGAAATGTCCGCAGTAAGAATCGTAGTACCTGACATCTACGACGACGCAGGATACCCAATAGAAGGAGGACTAATGGACCTGAAAATGGGAGTAGTGAACCCAGGACTAAGATGCAAAACCTGCGGAGGAAGAAAGGACACCTGCCCAGGACATTTCGGACACATAGAACTAGTAAGACCAGTAATACACGTAGGATACAACAAAAAAATCTACGACCTACTAAGAACCACATGCAGCGAATGCGGGAAAATCACACTAAAAGAAGAAGATGTCAAAGAAATAGAAAAAGGACCTGAAAAAGGGGTATATCAATTCAGAAAAATAAGAAACAAGGCCAAAAAGAAAAACAAGTGCCCACACTGCGAAGCAGAGCAAAAAGAAATAAAACTCGTCAAGCCAACCACCTACAAAGAAAACGGTCAAATACTAAGACCAACCGAAATAAGAGAAAAACTCGAAAGAATACCCGAAGAACACCTGGAACCACTGAACATAAGCAAGAAAAACAGGCCAGAATGGATGATAATGACAGTACTACCCGTACCACCAGCCACAACCAGACCATCCATCACACTAGAATCAGGAGACAGATCAGAAGACGACCTAACCCACAAACTAATAGATCTACTAAGAATAAACCAAAGACTAGCTGACAACCTATCCACAGGAGCACCACAACCCATAATAGAAGACCTATGGGACCTACTACAGTACCACGTAACAACATTCATAAACAACAGCACCACGGGAATACCAGCAGCAAAACACAGATCAGGAAAATCACTACAAACACTATTCGAAAGACTAAAAGGAAAAGAAGGTAGAATCAAAGGAAATCTAACTGGAAAAAGAGTCAATTTCTCCGGAAGATCAGTGATAAGTCCAGATCCATCAATATCAATAGGAGAAGTAGGAATACCAAAACAAATGGCAGAAGAACTAACAGTACCAATGAAAGTCACCGAGAAAAACCTAGAGAAAGCAAAAGAATACATAGAGAGAGAGGAACACCCAAAGGCCAACTACATTAGAAAACCAACCGGAGAAAAGATCAAAGTAACGGAACTCAACAAAGAAGAACTGATAGAACAGATAGAACCAGGATACGAAATAGAAAGACAACTAAAAGACAACGACCCAGTAGTATTCAACAGACAACCAAGCCTACACAGACTATCCATAATGACACACAGAGCCAAAATAATGCCGGGAAAAACCATCAGAATAAACGACGGGATCGCACTACCTTACAACGCGGACTTCGACGGAGACGAAATGAACATACACATACCACAAACAACAGAAGCACAAGTAGAAGCAGACAACCTACTAGAAGTAAAAGAAAACCTGCTCTCACCCAAAGACGGAGAAATACTAGCAGGCCACCAGGACTACATAACAGGGCTAGCAATAATGACAAGAGAAAACACCACATTCACCAAAAAACAAACACTAAGACTGCTCAAAAAAGCAGAAATAAACCGCTTACCCGGAGACGAAGACAAGGAGGAATATACAGGAAGAGAAATAATAAATGAACTAATACCAGAATCAATAACACTAGAAGAAAAGAGCAACCTATCCGAAGAAAACGTGAAGATAGAAAACGGAGAGATAAAACAAGGAACGCTCGACGAAAACACATTCGGGCCAGGAGGATCACTAACAAGACAAATACTCGACGAAGAAGGAAAAGCAGAAGCACAAAAATTCATCGATCAAATGGGAATAATAACAGTCGAAGCAATAATGATGAAAGGCCACACAATAAGCATGGAAAACTACGAACTATCAAAAGAAACCGTGAAAAAACAGGAAAAAGTTCTAGAACAAAAACAAGAAGAAGCAAAAAAAGACATAGAAAAATACAGAAAAGGAGAACTGGAATCCTACCCAGGAAAAACGGAAAAAGAAACACTGGAAGCAAAAATAAGAGAAAAAATGGCGGAAGTAGACGGAGAACTAAGAGACCTGATCTACGAAGAACAAAACATAGAAGACCACAGCATAATAATGACAAAAAGCGGAGCAAGAGGAAGCTGGCAAAACCTAGTTCAGATGAGCTCAGCTCTGGGACAATCAGCAGTGGAAGGAAAAAGACTGGACAAAGGATACAAAGGCAGAATACTCCCACACCAAGAAAAAGATACACTAGCACCACAGGACAAAGGATTCATACCCAACTCATTCATAGACGGATTAACACCACTACAACTATTCCAAAACTCAATGGACGGAAGAGACTCACAAATAGACACAGCACTAAACACACAAGACTCAGGATACCTATACAAAAGAATATCAAACGCATTACTGGACCTAAAAGTAGTGCAAGACAGATCAGTGAGAAACGCGGAAAACGAAATAATACAATTCAAATACGGAGGGGACCAAATCCACCCACAGAACACCAGAGGAGAAGTAGGAATAGACCTGGATAAAATAAAAAGAAAAGTCCAGAACCAATAAAAAAGTGATAAAACGAGCTTTATCCCACCAGAAGAAAATAGGTGAAATAAAATGGCTAAAAAAGACATATACAAAGAATACCAAGACAAACTACCTGAAAAACTCCTGGAAAAGGCAAAAGAAAAAAGCCAAGACCTAAATCAGAAACAAACAAAAGAAATGCTTGAAAAAACACTGAAAGAATACGAACAAAGAAAAATCGAGCCAGGAGAAGCAGCAGGAGGAATCGCAGCACAAGCAATAGGAGAAAGAGCCACACAGATGACGCTGAAAACATTCCACGTTGCAGGACTATCCGAAGGAGTCAGCGTAGTACAAGGACTGCCAAGAGTGGAAGAACTCGTGGAAACCAGGAAAAATCCAAAAAGAGAAGTATGCATGATAAAACCAAAAAAAGAATTCGAAACAAATAGAGAAAAAGTCGAGGAAATCAGGGCAAAAATAGAAGAAACAAAAGCAAAGGACATCGCCGAAATAGAAGAGGACTTCGCGGAAGAAAAAATAATAATAAAACCAGACCAAGAAAAAATGAAGGAACTAAACCTCGAGCCAAAAGAAATAGCCGAGAAGATAAAGAAAAAAATAAGAAGAACACCGGAAGAAGTAAAAAAAGACAAAATCATATTCAAACCAAACTCATCAAGTCTAAAATCACTGAGAAGATACGTAGAAAAAACCGAAAAAACACGAGTAAAAGGAGTAGAAGAAATAGAAAGAGCAACACTAGTAGAAAAAGAAACCGAAGAAGGAGAAACAAGATACGAAATACACACCGACGGAACAAACATGGAAGAAATACTAGAAATCGAAGAAGTGGACTCAAAAAGAACCTACTCAAACTCAGTACCTGAAACCTACAAAGTACTTGGAATAGAAGCAACAAGAGAAATACTGTACAGAGAACTAGTAAAAGTGACCGAAGAATACGGAATAAACAAAAGACACCTACTACTCATAGCCGACGCACTAACAAGAAAAGGAAGACCAACACCAATAGGAAGACACGGATTATCAGGAGAAAAAAGCTCAGTACTAGCAAGAGCAGCATTCGAAGAACAAGTAAAACACCTGCTAAAAGCAGCACAAAAAGGAGAAAAAGACCCACTAAAAGGAATAGCGGAAAACATAATAGTAGGAAACCCAATACCAATGGGAACAGGAACAGTGGACCTAAAAATAGATTTAGAACAACAAAAAAAGTAAAAAAGGATAAAAATGAAAATACAACAAGCACTAAGAGAAATAATAAGAACAGGAGAAATAATCCACGGAACCAAAGAAACAATGGAACAAATAGAACAAGGAAACGCGGAACTAGTCGTAATAGCGGAAAACACACCAAGAGAAATAAGGAAAAAAATAGAAGAAAAAACACAGGAAGAAAAAATCCCTCTAAAAATCTATCCAGGAACAAGCAAGGAACTAGGAGAAACATGCAGAAGACCGCACCTAGCAACAACAATAACCGTGAAAGACACAGGAAACGTCAAAAAACAACAAATACAATAAAAAAGAACAAAGAACACAAATAAACAAGGACAAGCAGCAAAAGTGAACAAAAATGATCAAATACGGGCCAGAAGAAATCAAGACCATAAACCAATTCGAAGAAATAACAGGAGCAACAGTAAAGGACTGCATAGTAAACGAAAAAGAAGCCACAATCCTTGTAAAACCCGAAGACCTAGGCCTAGCCATAGGAAAAAACGGTTCAATGATCAAAAAAGTCAAAAACAAACTAGGTAAAAAAATACACGTATACAAATACTCCGAAAACCTAGAAGAATTCATAAAAAACCTGTTCTACCCAGTAGAACCCGAAGAAGTAAAAGAAAAAGACGGAGAAGTAAAAGTAAAGGTAGAGCCAACCGACAAAAAAAGAACAATAGGAAGAGAAGGAAAAAAAGTGAAAAAAGTCAAAGAACTAACACAAAGACACTTCGACATAGAAAACATCAAAATCCTATAACAACTCAAAAACAATAAATACCTCAAAAAACAAAAAATGCACACGTAAAAATCAGAAAAGGTAGATAAAAATGCCAGGCGAATTCGCAGCAAGGAAACTCAAGAAAAAAAGAAAAAAAGACAGATGGAGCGACAGCGCCTACGTAAAAAGAATGAGAAAACAAGCCGGCAAACTACAAGACCCTCTAGAAGGAGCACCACAAGCAAGAGGAATAGTACTACAAAGAAAAGGAATAGAACAAAAACAACCCTCATCAGGAATCATAAAATGCGCAAGAGTACAATTACTGAAAAACGGAAAAGTAGTAACAGCACACATGCCAAAAGACGGAGCAGTGGACGTAATAGACGAACACGACGAAGTACTAATAGAAGGAGTAGGAGGAGCACAAGGAGGACCAGTAGGAACAATGGCAGGGATAAAATACAAAGTAATCAAAGTCAACGGAGTATCACTCCAAGAAGTAATAAAAGGAAACGTGGAAAAACCACAGAGATAGTGATCAACATGGAAAAAGTATTTGGAAAATGGGACA
>SL_8KL_010_SEDDRAFT_10002933_pt1 | contig 14184 bp, 12 predicted proteins | sample SodLakKL_010_SED_4_FD_11160 | JGI IMG/M metagenome (IMG submission 11160) | reverse complement strand
CTAGCGAGCCACAAAATTCAAAAAAGGTTTTACGACGCATTTTACAAGACTGAACTTGAAAATGTGCTGAAAAAGAACGGTATAAAAGAGGTCATATTAACAGGGGTCGCAACGGAGATATGTGTCCAAAATACTGCCGCTGGTGCTTTCTACCGAGGATTCGATATAACGGTTCTGAGAGACTGCACCGCTTCCCCTACGGTCGAGAAACATAAAGAAGCTTTAGATTACATGGAATCGATCTTCGGAGCCGATGTCCGTAAAAGTGATCGATTGAAAAAGTAATTATGAAAAAAGAAAAAGGTTTTCTGTGAAAATTTTTTCACTCTGGTCTTTCCGGTTCTATCTGGTCCTCGTCTTCATAATCTACTTCATCCGGACCTGCCCAGCCGTGTGCCTCTTCCGCAGGTGATCGCTCTTCTTCCTCTTCTTCCGGCTCTTTTTCTCTCTTCCTGAATAGCTCTGAAAGCACTGAACGTGGCTTCTCTTTCCCAGATACATTATAGAATCCCGCAGCGAGCAGTATCAGTAGGAGTATTATCCCTATCAATCCAAGCAAGGATAGGCTACCGAATATTCTATAACTCCAGATCGACGGATCCTCCTCGACATCTATTGGTTCGGCATTTTGAAGCCCGGGTTCTTGATCGCCTATGTCGGTCATGACCTGTAAATGATATGTTCCATCGCTCACTTCAGGAACCTCGATGGTGAATGTGCCCTCAGGACTACTTGTTTGTACTCTGCCTTCTTCTCCCGTGGCGGGAATGAAATATCGTAAAGTCATCTTTTCCGGTATCTCTTCCCGACCCACCGCCCTCACTTTATATCTTATATCAATCTCGTCACCAGGTTCATAAACTCCGGTAGTGTAGCTGGAACTGGTCTCGATACCGATTTCCAATTGATACCTGTCGGCTCTATGTAACTCTATTGATTCCTCCACCATCAAACCTTCACTAGACACCTCTAATCTGACTTCGTATTCAGAAGACGGTACTTCTGGCACCTCGTAATAAAATTCTCCATCTTCCGGTTCATCCATCTCTACGATGTCTCCATGATGGTCGAATATTTTGTATATCGCAGAAAAATCCTCTTCTCTTCCTATGACTTCGTATTCGAAATCGATGGTCTCTCCACCGGAGTATTCATGCTGGTCCGCATTCAATAGTAAGTCCATCTCAAGCACAGGAATCCTCATGTATGACTGACCGGTAGTTTCCTGATCTTGTTTAGCTTCTACTCTTAAATAAAGATCTTCATCCTGATTGAATCCTTCTGGAATGTTAAAAACTATCTCTCCGTCCTCTGCATAACCTTTCTCATAAACTTGTCGGACATCTCCTTTGATGACATCATATTTCACATTAGCGTCCACTTCTTCGCCCTGATCCGTAACTGTATACTCGACCACGACCTCTTCACCAGGGGAATAGCTGTGCTGATCTCTATCCAACGATACATCCAACCTCTTTATCTCATCTATCACCTGGATCTCCAGCATCTCATATTCTTCAGGATATAACATCGTCTCATGTTTTTCCGCACTGACATTTACGTGGTAGTAACCAGGTTCGATGTCTTCGGAGAGGTGGATGGGGATCACAACTTTGCCGCTGTCATCGGTTTCAAGAGTGCTCCGGTATTGTCCATCACCCACAGATTCACCATCCTGCATAAGATCGACCGTTACCGATGCGTCTTCCACAGATATATCGGTTTCTTCCACGTAGGTTTCAGCGGTGACGTAGACCTTCTCTCCCTGTAAGTAGACATCGTCATCCGTTTCATAACTGTAATCGAGGGAACCTACATACACGTCACCACTCCAATGGGTGGTGTGTTCCTCACCCGTTTCGTTGACCCATAGATCGATCTCAAGACCACTCGGGACTTCGATATCAGAAGGTATATCGAATTGGAAATGGTCGTCATAAGAAGGATAATGCATATCTTCTTGTTCTTCATCATCTTCGTCAGTATATCTTAACCTGATCTGAACATCCATATCTTCAGCCCTCGAACCATCGATCAATCTTTCCGCTGTATAGAAAAGATCTACTGAGTCTTCAGGAAGATATGCGTTCCGGTCCGTCGTAGCTTCCAGAGAATACTTTTCTAACTCAAAATCCTCTTCCGCTAGTTCAATGTCTTCGTCCGAATCAAAGACTCTAACGTAGTATGTACCATCTGGTGCATCTTCAGGTATAGTCGTTTCATTGACCCATAACTCATTTTTGAATTCCTGATCTTCCCAGGACGCGTTATCTGCATCCATTAGCTCTTCGTCCTCATCCTCTATCCTGATATCAACAGGAACTTCATAATTACTCTCTATCCTTATCTCCATCTCTTGCCCCTGTGTGTATTCATCATCTATCTCTATACGCATATACATCAGTGAGAACTCTGTTCTTGCAAATTCCTCTCCAGTCCAACTATCCCTCACAACTAATTCGTAATTCCCAGGTTCTGGGAATCGTTCAGCTTCGATGTCGTCCTCGAGATTGCCTTCAGGAGTCAATTGGCCTGGAAGATATTGGCCTACCGATATAGTAATATCATCTCTCTCTGCGTATACCTCTATCATATCTCCTATGATCGGATCTCCCAATTCTTCGGGGGGATGACCAAACTGGTCTCTTAGTTTTGCTGTGAAGTATATGGTCTCATGCTCTGCAAAAGTCCGTTTTTCGTCCTCCTCTTCTCTCTCAGGGGAGTCATAGGTATGAACACTAGATTCCTGGGTAAGGTCTTGCTCATCGTAAACCAGCACCTCGTGAGAAGCCTCATCATCCCCATCATCTTCTTCTACTAAAATCTCATAAATACCCGGTCCTTCGTGTTCCAGAAAAACATCCTCATCATGGCTGAAATAGTTCCCATCTCCGTCAGTTACGATCCTCCTCTGTGAAACTAGACTTTCATCATCGTCATACAATCTTACCCTATATTCAGTTTCAGCACCATCGTGTATTTTAAAATATATGTTTAAAGTCTCAAAAAATTCATCCCGTTCGTTGCCTTCGGAATCAGTAGAGTAGACATCAATATTATCTTGTGGTTCTCCGTGGATCACAACCACAGAGAACAGTGAAAGTACCAGCAGGGCAACCACTACCAAACTAAATATGCTCCTATACCTCATTTTTTCACCTGTCAGACATCTGATCTTTGGTATGAGATGGGGTTTTTCATATATAAATCTTTTAGTAGGAAACAATAATATACCTTGAAATTTGTTATAGTTTGAGAAGCGATGATTAAATTTAAATATGTTCATCTGCAATCCGGTTGGACATGAAGAATTTTGATCGGGAGGAAACAAGCAAATGATCCGGTTTGGTCCAAGCGGTATCCCCCTTTCCTGTAAGGGAAGAACATTGGAGGATGGTTTGAAGGATGTCCATAAGTTAGGACTCAGCTCCTTCGAAGTCCAATTCCTTCGGCCTAAAGTCAGAACTAGACCTGTTGAAGATGAAGAGGTCGGGCTCAAAGCGAAGGAAGTGCCTGGAAAATTCATCATCGGAGTGAACAGAGGAAGAGATTTCAGAGAGATCTTTGTCGATGACATGGATAAAGAATTGGAGAGAGGCGATATGACACATTCCATCACAGGAGGGGTAGCTGAAGACTTTCACAAGTTTTCCAAGCTCGCGAGGTTGAGTAAGGAATTGGATATCAAGGTAACTCTCCATACCCCTTATTATATGAAATTCACCGAGAAGGATACAGATCCTGTAGAAAAATCCAAAAGATGTTTTCAGTACGGGGCTGTCATGGCGGATACACTGAACGCTGATACGGTCGTTACCCATCTTGGTTTTAAAGACAAAGATAAGGATATGGGAGATATTGAGGGAGCGGTCGTAGAGAACCTTAGAGATCTTAGAGACTGGATGTCAAAAAACTGCGAGAACGAGATAAAGATCGGGATAGAGACCCAAAAAGGTGAAGACATCTATGGCAATCTCGATGAAACTTTAGAAGTATGTAAACAGGTGTCTGACACCGTTCCCGTTATAAACTTCGCGCATACCAAGGTCGAAGATAGGTATCCATTAGAAGAGGAGGAGGATTTCGCCGAGATCTTCGATATGTGCAGTAATTTTGTGCAGGACGAATATCATGTGAATTTTTCCGGTGTGGAGAAGAGAAGAGGGGACGAATTCCGGATGACACCCATAAAACGCGGAGAACTGCATTTTGAAGACATGGTAGGATATCTTGTTGAATCGGAAGAAAACATAAATATAATCTCAACCTCACCACTCAAAGAACACGACGCGATGTACATGAAAGTGATATTTGAGAGGATATATACAAGAGAGATTGGAAAAGAATTGAGGAGAGAGAAAAAAGATGAATGACACCGAGAAAAACGAAATATTGAAAAAAAGTATGGAATATATATTAGATACCATACGAACTTCACTGAAAAATCCAGACTTCGATAAGATCAATCTTGCGGTTGAACTGATTTCCTCTTCAAACAATGTTTTCGTATACGGATCCGGAAGATCTGGTCTCGTCGGAAAGACCTTCGCAATGCGTCTGATGCAGTTGGGCTTGAATTCACATTTTGTAGGAGAGACTACAACTCCTGCAGTCAAAGGAGGAGACTGTGTTATCTTGGTCTCTAAAACCGGTGAAACTCAAACCGCGATACAGACCGCCCGCATAGTCGATGAGAGGGTCCCCGGGGCTGACATCATAGTCGTCTCTGCTAGTCCGGAGTCTACTTTAGTAGAATTTGGCGACATAAAAGTTATAATAGATATAGAAAATGGAGAAGAAGACAACAGATACGCTCCGTTGGGTACGGTATTTGAAGATACTGCCATGATATTTTTAGATGGTATAGTAGCGGTCCTTATGGAAGAACTCGGAGAGGAAGTTGAAGATATGAAAGACAGGCATCCGATCTTGATTTGAAAAAACCGCTCGAAGTCAGAAATCTTCTTTGAGATCGGACTTCGACTCACCTGGTGGGGAAATAAATATATATGTATGTTATGTTTTGTAGCATGGTTGAGATGCTTGAAGATAACCAACAGGAGATATTGAAGGGTGTTTTGGAGACAGCTGGGAAAAAAAGTGCTGGATCAATTTCGACCATGATCGATTTTTCGGTAAACGCTGACGTTTACAACCTCCAGGACGCCTTTGATCTGTACGAAGCTGAAATGGAAAAGGAGGACATGGCCTTCATAGTGAAGTCCGAATTGAAAGAAGAGAAAGGAGGCATCACATTTTTCATGATGCCGGAGGAGAGCACTCGAAAACTGGTCAATGTTTTATTGGATAGAAACATCGACGAAAGATTCGGTAAGTTCGGCCAGGAGGAGATGAGCACTATGAAAGAAGTTGGAAACATAGTGATCGGCAATTTTCTAGGCGAGGTCAGCGATTATTTCGATACTTCGATCCTTCATGATCCTCCTGAGATAGTTCATGATATGATCGGTTCGTTCTTTGCTGATATGATCAGGTATACTCAGAATTTAGAAGAGGTTATGATAGCCGAAGTACCCTTTGCCTCAGAAGACCTAGGTATAGAGGGTAGATATATACTCGTACTGGGTGATGATATTATAAAAGAATTTGTAGATTATTTCGATTGAATGGTGATGGTTTATGAATAAAGAAGAAGTCGGTATAGGACAATTCAAAGTAATCAAAGATAGCGGAGAGTTGATCGCTAGGTCTCTCGGTTCATGCATCGCCCTTGTGATATATGATAGGACAAATAAAGTGGGTGGTATGGCTCACGTGTTGGCTCCAGAGGGTAACGACGAAAAGAGATTGGACAAGCCGGCCATGTACCCTGAACCAGCGGTGAAAAGGTTGGTCAGAAAAATAATCACCCATGGAGGAGACAAAGATAACCTCGAAGCGAAGATCGCAGGAGGAGCTCAGATGTTTTCTTTCAAGTCTGACGGCGCCCCCGGTGAAAAAAACGTGAAAGCTATAAAGAAATCTTTGGAAAAAAGAAATATCGAGATAACTGGTGAAGACGTAGGGGGTAACAAAGCAAGAACGGTAAAATTCGACGTGAACTCCATGTCTATGAAGATAGAGATGAAGATATGAAGGAAGGTTTTCTTTAATCTAAGGACGCTTTGCTGACTTCTTCAATCTCTTTCACTCCTTCTTGTGAGATGTTCTCTAGTATTCCTAATAGATCGGTCAGAAGTACTAAATTACCCTCGTGTTTGACTATGCCTTTCAGATATTTTTTATTCACTGGAGATTCTAGCGCCTCCGAGGGTTCCTCCACATCCTCCTCATTTATCGTCGGTATCTCCGTAACCTCGGAAGTCATCACACCTATGTTCTCATCTTCCTGGTAAAGTATGATCAACTGCGCCTCGGTCTCTTTCAGCTCCACATCGATACCTAAAACCTTCGGAAGATCGATTATAGTTATTATCTCGCCCCTCCTGTTGATTATACCTCTAATCTCTTCAGGTGTGGAAGGTACAGGGGTCACTTCCTCCAGCTGGATTATCTCTCTCACCTGGCTTATCGGACAGGATATATAATCTTCCCCTATTCTGAATATCACTATCTGTTTGGACCTTTCCATCGATTCCGTCTTCTCCTCGATAATGTTAATACCTCCTTTTCATTCAACCAAGTTTATATTCCTCAACCATTTTAGATAGATTATCGGCCAAGCTAGCCAACTGTTCTGCAGAACTAGATAGTTCTTCTACAGAAGCGTTCTGTTCTTCTGTAGAGGCAGCTACTGATTCAGCCAGATTAGAATTTTCGTTTACGATATTGACCATCTTTTCCACATCTAGGGCCCCTTCCTGAAGATCATCTGCCACCTCATCAACAGCTTGCGATATCTCCTGAATAGCTTTTGAAACCAGGTCTGTAGAATTCTTTATAGCCCTCAATGAATCCAGATTTTGGTGAGTGACTTCATCGACTTCATTGGATTTAGCTTTCACCTTTTTGATGTCTTCCACTACTTTATTGGCATTTTCTTGAGTGTCGTTTATCAATTTCGTGATGTGTTCTGTTTCTTCCTGTGTCTCTTCGGCCAGTTCTCTTACCGAGTCCGCTACAACTGCGAAACCTTTACCCTGTTCTCCCGCCCTAGCGGCCTCGATTGAAGCGTTGAGAGCTAGTAGATTCGTCTGGTCCGCTATATCTGATATCGTCTTTATTATCTCACCGATCTTGTCGGACTGTTCGCCTAGAGCTGTAGCTTTTTCAGCTGTCTCTTCCAGTATAGACTGAAGATCATCCACCATCTCCGAGGCTTTCACGGCATGTTCCATACCTTCGTCCGTTTTGGCAGCGGTCTCTTCTGCAGAAGAGGCTATGTCATTCGCGGAGGCAGATGTTTCTTCTATGTTGGCAGCTCCGTCTTCAACTTTCCGGGCTAATTCTTCCGCACTTTTAGTTTCCTCTTGGATACCCTTCGATATCTCCTGAACAGATTCAGCAACATTTTCTGCCGTTGTGTTCAGCTTTTCAGAAGAAGTTGCGATCACCTGTGAAGCTTCTCGAAGTTCACCAGCTGCCATCCGGATATCTTCAATGTCTCTCCTGAAGTTAGATATCATGTGATTGATACCTTCGATCAACTTGCCGATCTCGTCGTCTTTTTCCTTCTCGATCCTAATATCCAAGTTTCCTCTTTCTGCCTTTTGAAGTTTCGACAGTATCCTTTCTACCTGATTTTCCAGATATTTTCTAGTTCTCCTCTGTTCCTTCAATTCCGTGATATCCTTTATAAAACCGATCGTCTTGTCTATATCATCACCAGGGCCTTTGAAAGGGGCGGCGCTCACCAAAGTCTCCATCTTCGTCCCGTCTTTTGTTACAGAGGTGAGTTCATAACTACCTCTTTCTCCTTCTGTCCTTTCTTCTGTCCCCTCTCTGACCTTTTTATGCTCTTCCTCAGGCATCAGATCTAAAAGATTCCCTCCTTCGAGTTCTTCGACCGTATATCCAAATTCGTCCGCCATGTGTTGGTTCACATAGAGAAGATTCTCATCCAAGTCAGTTATGCAGACACTCAGTGGAGCGTTTTCTATGACCGCTTCATACCGGTTCTGGAGCTCTTCGAACTCGTCTTCCACTTTTTTCTTATCGCTTATATCCTCGACGATCACTAGGAATTTAGATCCTTGAATCCTCGAGTTCAGAGGGATGCCTGAGATCAGAAAATGTTTTTCTTCCTCCTCTGTTTCGAACGTTTTATATTCGTTGAGTACTTCCTTTTTTTTTCCAAATATGTCGTTCCAAAAAGACTCTAAAAAATCGAAATTTTCCCCTACTAACTCGCCTGTTAATCTTTCACCTTGAAGATCGAAATAATATCTCATGGATTCGTTAGCCCGCTCGATTTTTCCATCACCATCCAATACCATCATGGGAACGGGATTTTCATCTATCATAAGATTGGATTCTTTTTGGGTCTTCTTTTCTCGGGTAATATCTCTGATCAATCCTATTCCACCTGTTACATCTCCTCTCTGATCTATCAGTGGTACTCCCTTCAACTTCAGGAATGATTTGTGCTTCCCTTTGAAGCGTGACTCGACCTCATTCTCCACTTCTCGTTTTTCCATCATTGCGGTCCTGATAGGACATTTGTTTACCTGTTCTAAATTGGAAACGAAAAATGTGTCACATCTTTCCCCTATCCATTCTTCCGTAGATATACCTAAAAAATCAGAAGCGGCCTGATTGATGAATTGGATCTTGTAGTTTTCGCCCACCATGATCAATGGCTCTGGGATCAGGTCCAAAGAACTGCGATATATCTGTTTCTCTTCCTTGCAGTTCTTCAGTTCTTCGTTTTTTTGTTTGAGTTGTCTCTTTAATTTTTGTTTTTCTTTTTTATTGAACAGCATGATATCAGATGTCAACCTTTCCTTTATCCCATTAAGGACTAAGGAATTATAAATAACTTTTTTCTAAAAATCTACTAGAATCTCAATCACAAAGACCACCCATAGGAACAAAATTCACTTTTGTGACTAAGAGGAATATGTTTAATTCCTTGTAGGAACAAAATTCACTTTTGTGACTAAGAGGAATATGTTTAATTCCTTGTAGGAACAAAATTTATTTTGTGACTAAGAGGAATATGTTTAATTCCTCGCGAGTACAAAAAGTCGGATCATTGACTATACCCCTACCGATTCACCACTTTTACTATAATGGCTATTATTATGTTCTCGAAAGGTCCCTCACGTCCATCACCTCAAGAGAGTCTGAGGTCACTTCCTCTTTGTCCGGAACGAATAAAAATCGTTTTTCCACTTCATACTGAGAAAGTACTTCTTCCGCCTTCTTCGTAGGTGTAGTCTTCATCGACAGCCAAATAGCAAGCTGAAAGGCTAACAGGCTATTTAAAACAAATTCTTCTTTACACTAAAGAACAGGTTTATATATTACAAATTACACTATTGTAATCAGGTGTTATGATAGATGAATACAGTTTCCGACAGTTCACCTTTGATACTTCTCTCAAAGTTGAAGCGCACCGAACTCTTGAGAGAATTGTATGAAGAAGTTTGGATTCCCTATGAAGTTTATGAGGAAGTAGTTGTGAAAGGCAAGGACGAAGGGTATTCCGACGCATACGAGGTTGAAAGGAACATACAGGAATTCATCCGCGTAAAAGAATTAGATGAGGAACATTCCAAGCGAGCAGAAGATCTTAAATCCGGTCTTGGAAGCGGTGAAAGCGAGGCATTGATGTTAGCCTTGCAAGAGGAAGGGGAGATCTTGTTAGCGGATGATATGGAAGTGAGAAAGATGGCGAAAAATAAAGGTATATCATGTAGGAGTACGCTCGGAATACTTCTTGAAGCTCTGAAAGAAGATATCATAACGTTAGAATCGTATGAAGAGTGTATCGAAGATCTATCTAACTTCTCTTGGCTCTCACCCGAAATAGTTTCAAAATATCTAAAAGCAGGATATAGGAGGTGTAAAGAATGAAAACTAAAAGGATCTCAGTCACGATCCCGGAAGATCTGTTAGAGGAATCGGAAGATCTAGCTGAAGAAAGGATGGAGGACCGTTCCACCATAATCCGGCAGCTTATAGCCGAAGGTCTGAAAGAGGAAAAGAAGAAAAAAGCCGTAGAGATGTACATGGAGAAGAAGGTTTCACTGGAAAAGGCAGCAGGAATAGCCGATGTATCGATATGGAAGATGTTGGATCTGCTACGAGAAAGAAAAGTACCTCTGAGGTACGGGAGAATAGAAGCTGAAGCCGAGATCGAGGAAATATTGAATTCTGATTGATCTAGCCCTACTTCCTCGAAGGTTGAACTACGTCAGTGAGCCAGTGTACGGAAGGAAATGTGTGCAGGAGATGTAGCTGAGATCCGACGATCTTTGTAAAAATTGGTGGAGGGTTGAGTGAAAAGTCTAAAACACGAACGGTTTCTCGCTAAAGTGAACGCTTCGCTAACCGCTGCCGTCTTTCTCGGACTCGCGCTCTTGATGATTTGGAACGCACCTGTTCATTGCCGAAGAATATCGGATTTTTTGGGAAACTTTAGTTTTGCTTGAGAATGTCAAGAAACATGGGAATATGGCATATTCTTCAAGATTCTCTTTTTACCTTTCTAAGCCATCGTAACTGTGGATGTTCTGATAATTGTGGATGTAATTGGGTATTGAATTTTTTGAGGTCCAGCTCACCAGTCCTATAGAAGTGATCGATAGCTGAGTTCAGCTCATTAGATGATAGATCATCCACAATTTTCTCTGAGAAGGATATAGCTTTTGGAAGGATATCTTCAAACCGGATATCCTCTTTTACCAGATGTTCGATTTTCCCAGATACTTTTCCTTCCCTCAACCGTTTTTCTATCTCGTTGAGTGAGGAGTATTGCATATCCATCATGATCGTCTCTATAGCTACAAGCTCTAAGAACGATCTATGATTAAACTCTTCTTCAGAGATGGAATGCACATCGAAAATATCACGTGGATTCAAGTAAGTCTTTGACCTAGAGACCATTGTAGCGAATTTATTGGCAAAGAGTTCTTCTTTTTGAGGAGTCATAACTTTGATATTTCTTCCTTTTGTCAGGTGATCAAAAGATTTGAAGGTATCTTCTTTCAAATCGGGATATCTGCGCATATAGCCGATCTCTATCTTGATATCGTTTTTTATCCCTTTTTCAGAGATGTAGTTTATGTGGAACCTACACAGGTTATGTTTCGGATTGATATTCAGCTGTTCATCCTCATACCCTAGAGAGCTTATGATCCATTTCAGGTCTTCATCGATCTTGTCCCGGACCTCACCCCAGTCTTCTTCGTCGATATGCCTGTAATTGAAATCTATATCTTCAGAAAGCCTCGGCTGATCAAGGTAGAGGAAGTTCAGAGCGGTTCCCCCATAGAGAGACAATCTTTTTGCCAAGAATTCGGATTCTTGGATCGATTCTAATAGATCACATAGTCGCTCGATCTTTTCCCTTATCTCCAGTGAGAATCCTTCTAGAGTCATTCAAACACCTCTTAGGAGGTCATCGAGATCTTCCGGGATATAGAGCCCCCAATCTTTTTCCAGTTTGCTGGGAACGTCTCGATCGATGTAGACCGGTTTCCAGTCTTTTGAAGGTCTGAGTGGTTCCAATTTTTCTTTTTGGATATGATCGTAGTATGGTGAATTTTCCAAGAGCAATTCCAAAACATACCCACATTTGAGTTCTAAGGTCGTATTGTCGTAGGCCGAGAGGACTTCTCTTATATCTAAGACTGAGATGCCTTTAAGGTTTGCTAAACTTTTTAGACACTCTTCCCAGCCGCCGCAGAGGTCCGGGCGGGACAAACAATCTACGAAAGTCCGGGCTTGGTCTGTTGCGGTCAATTCAGCGTTTTCATATTCGATCGAAGTGATATGGCCTACATCTTGTTTATTCACAACAGGAACGTACTTTGTGTCAAAAAAATCGAACTCTCGGAATCTATCCTCTTTTGTTACGAGAACGAATACTCTGTTATAAGCCGAATGGGCGGCGCCGTGCAACTCTAAAGCGGTGTGGTAACCTAGGGCGTTTCCTTTCGCGATCCTGTTTCCTATGATGTAACGATCTGGCTGGTAATCTTCTTCGATCCTATCTAGAGGTACGCCGTAATACATGCCGCGCCTGATCTTTCCTATTTTTCCTTCTTGGAGTAGTTTGTAGATATACTTTCGATAATAGTATTCGTCATCTGTTTCAAAAAGCTTCTTCGATATGATCTTCAGGTCCTCGACATTGACGACCTTTCTTTTCAAGATCTCTTTATAGAATTTTTCAGTCTTGGTCATTTTGTATCCTCTGTTATTATGACACGTTACGTACAGTCATATGGCACAATAATACACATAATTGCATTTAAACTTTTTGTAGATGATGAGGAGAGTGTACTGTTTTTTTGTACTTTGTGTGGTTTGTTTACAGAAGGGCGTTTTAGGGATTTATGGATGCCGGTAGTATGAATTTTTTCGTTGTAAGGTTGTTGTTTGAAGCAGCGTTTCGTCCGAGTGAAGAGGAAAGGGTAGAGCGGGTAAGGCAGGAGTTGGATGGGTGTTGTGCAGCCTCTTCTCATCCTGACGAGCGCTAGCCGCTGCCGTCTCCCAGTGGCCTGCTTGCGCTCAGAACAAGAAAAAGAGTGATCGGTAAACCTATACTCCGATGCTCATCCGACGATCTTTGTAAAATCAAAATCAGTCGACGTTCGTAAAAAACGAGGGGTGATTAGTCGATTTTTGCGGAGGAATAAGATTCCTCCTTTCCTTCGGAAACCAAGGTTTCCTGCGGATGCAAAATAATTCGGGTCGTTAGGGTGGTGCGGTAACGGAAGAGTTAGAAGAGGATTGATGGTATTTCTGGATCGGTTTTGATCAGTTGGGTTTCGTGTGTGAAAGACGGTTGATGTCAGTCGGGTTTTGTAAAAATTGGCGGAGGGTTTGGGCATCAGGGGGGAGAAAATGGGTTTTACAAAAATTATTGACGCTTTTTCTGTTTCACAATCTTTAAGTATTCTATCCGCTATACAGACGCATATCTTAGAGGGAAAAAATCGATGGCGATCCAGACAAAATTAGATCAGCTGACAAATCGTGATCTGTTCTCGAATTATTACTTGGAAAATCTACTTCCTGAATCCGATACTTGGAAGTCGGTGGATGAAGAGGAATTGGAAGAAACTTATCGAAGAATAAAGAAACTGTATGAAGAGAAAAAGGTGAACTTTAACACTTACAACGAAGCACAGTTGGAAAAAAACTTTATCCGGCCTGTTTTCAAGATATTGGATTTAGCTTATGAGGTCCAAGAGACTGTAAGTAGGAAAAGAAGAAAGCCCGATTACGGTATCTTCAAGAGTCAAAATGCCGCCGATAAAGCCATACAGAACAAAGAAGAAAAAGATTTTTACAAAAACGCTTTGACCATAGCGGAAGCAAAAAGATGGGAAAGGGACCTAGATAAGAGAGGAGATGTCCGCGATTTCAGCAATCCAAGCCATCAGATTTTCGTTTACCTTCAAGAGACTCCTGTAGAATGGGCGATATTGACCAATGGTAGGGAATGGAGACTGTATTATTCCAAAACAAGTCATAAGTTGGATTCGTATCTCACGATAGACTTGCCTACCATATTGGAAAACGACGATATAGAGGCATTTAGATACTTTTACCTGTTCTTCAGGAAAAAAGCTTTTGTAGAGGATAAAAGAGATAGATGTTTTTTGGACAGGATATACGATCAGAGCAACCTGTTCTCTCAGGAGTTGGGAGAAGATCTAAAGAGGAACATCTACGAGGCGATCAGACTTCTATCTGAAGGTTTCTTGGAGTTCCCTGAAAATGATCTAGATTCCGAAGACGATCTGAAGTTGATCCACGACAGTTCGTTGATATATCTTTACAGGATGATATTCGTTCTTTACGCTGAAAGCGAAGGCAGAGATCTTTTGGATACTGGCAACAGGATATATAACGAGGATTACAGCCTAAACAGGTTAAAACAGAGTGTCTGCAACGAATTGGAGAAGGTCGATTCTAAGTATAAAAAATGGCAGAGCAACCTGTGGGATCGGTTGGAAAAACTGTTTATGTTGATAGATAAAGGCAGCAAGAACAGAGGTATACCGGAAGATGAGTTGTATATACCCGCCTATAACGGTGGTCTGTTCA
>SL_8KL_010_SEDDRAFT_10002932_pt1 | contig 14185 bp, 12 predicted proteins | sample SodLakKL_010_SED_4_FD_11160 | JGI IMG/M metagenome (IMG submission 11160) | reverse complement strand
AGGAATGGACCCTCCTGGAGGATCTCCTGCAGCGGGTGGGGCCCCGTATCGGCAGCCATTTCCGGCAGTACTACTCCTCTATATTAAACACCTTTTACCATTTACCTGCCTCCCGCTATGCTTCTTTCCTTGAATTTTTTGACTGGTTCTACTACCTAATAGTCGAAGGCTGCCTGGATCTGCTAGCACAAAAGGGATACATGACTGTTCCCGCAACCGGTTATCAACCCTATATCCTGGAAAATTTTGGCTCCACCCCTCAACCCGGTTAATTTCGTTCCGGTTTTTTTACCCTTTTATTCCGGTATTACTGTAAAGAGCAGCCCCGGGGGGCTGCTCCTGCCCATCAATCTTTATTTATCCGCACCAGGGAAACCACCCGGTCCCCGGCGCTGAGGCGCATCAGGCGAACCCCGATGGTGTTACGGCTCAGCCGGGGCACTTCCTCTTGAACCTGCAGTCGAATCAAACGCCCCTGGCGGGTAACCACCATGACTTCATCCTCTTCCCGCACCATTTTAAAGGCCACCAGTCCATCTCGATTCTTATCCCGGAGGCGGGCGGCAATCAATCCCTTGCCTCCCCGCTTCTGGATCCGATAATCACCGACCAGGGTTCTCTTGCTGTAGCCTTCCCAGGAAACGGTAAGCACCTCTCCTTCAGGATCCACCATTTCCATGCCTACCACTTCATCCCCTGGAGCCAGGTTAATGCCCTTGACCCCCTGGGAAGAGCGGCCGATAGGCCTTAATGCTCCCGAAGGAAAACGAATGGCTTTCCCCTTCTTGCTGACCAGCATTATTTCTTCCTCCGCCGCAGAATTATAGCGGACGGCAATAAGTTCGTCGCTGGCCCGGAGCTGCAGGGCCCGCAGGGAAGTATAGCGAGATTCGTATTCCTGGAGAGAGGTCTTTTTGACCAGACCCTGCCGGGTAGCCATCAGGAGATGGGCGCCCTCCTCCTTGTAGGAGCGGATGGGAATAACCGCGCTGATATATTCTTCTTCCTTCAGGGGCAGGAGATTAATCAGGGCCAGACCCCGTCCCTGTCGCCCCGATTCTGGAATTTCATAAACCTTGATCCGGTACAGATAGCCCCGGTTGGTGAAAAATAGCAGATAATCATGGGTATTGGCCATGAAAATATCGGCAACAAAGTCCCCTTCCTTGGTATTCATACCCCGCATACCCCGTCCGCCCCGGTGCTGGGCCCGGTAGGAACTGAGGGTCATGCGGTTAATATAGCCCTGATGAGAAAGGGTTATTAAAATATTTTCGCTGGGAATAAGGTCTTCCAGGTCCAGGTCGGCTTCACCAACCACAATCCGGGTTCGGCGGTCATCATCGTATTTCTGGGCCCTTTCTCCCAGTTCGCTCTTGATAACTCCATCCACCAGGGATCGATCGGCCAGCAGGGCCCGGTAATAGGAGATTTTTTCCTGTAAGTCCTGGTACTCCTGCTCAATTTTATCCCGCTCCAGGGCAGTCAGTCGCTGCAGGCGCATGTCCAGAATGGCCTGGGCCTGCACCCTGGTCAGTCCAAAATTTTCCTCCAGGCCCGTGCGAGCGGTATCAGTGTCGGGGGATCTGCGAATGAGGGCAATTACCTCGTCCAGGTGATTGAGGGCAATTCGCAGTCCCTCCAGGACGTGGGCTCTTTCCTCCGCCTTATTGAGAAGAAAACGCGTCCGGCGGGTTATTACCTCCCGCTGATGCCCGATATATTCTTCCAGGAACTCTTTCAGATTAAGGACCCGGGGTTGATTGTCAACCAGGGCCAGCATATTTATACCAAAACTGAGCTGCAGCCGGGTATGCTTGTAGAGCTGATTCAGGGTTACCTGGGGCCGGGTTTTACGCTTCAGTTCAATAACCATCCGCATGCCGTCCCGGTCGGATTCATCCCGGAGATCCTGAATCCCCTCCAGTTTGCCGTCCCGAACCATTTCCGCAATTTTTTCAATCAATGCCGCCTTGTTGACCTGATAGGGCAGTTCGGTAACCACGATCCGGGACTTGCCCCCGCCCATTTCCTCTATTTCGGCCACCCCACGCAGGGTCACGCTGCCGTGCCCCGTTTTATAGGCCTGGCGNGCATCACTGTGCCCNATAATTATTCCCCCGGTGGGGAAATCAGGCCCGGTAACAATATCGCACAGTTCATCCACCGTGGCCTCGGGATTATCCAGGAGGAAGTTTATGGCCTGCACAATCTCCCGAATATTGTGGGGAGGTATATTGGTAGCCATTCCCACCGCTATTCCGGCTGATCCGTTTAATAACAGGTTGGGCAGTCGGGCCGGCAGGACCTCTGGCTCCTGGAGAGAATCGTCAAAATTGTCCCGGTAATTTACTGTATCCTGATCAATGTCCGCCAGCAGTTCAGTAGCCGTGGCGGCCATTCGAACCTCGGTATAGCGCATGGCCGCAGCGCTGTCACCATCCACCGAACCGAAATTTCCGTGGCCGTCAACCAGGGGGTAGCGCATAGAAAAATCCTGGGCCATGCGGACCAGGGTATCATAGACCGCAGTTTCTCCGTGGGGGTGATATTTACCCAGAACTTCTCCAACCACCCGGGCTGATTTCTTGTAGGGGCGGTTGGGCGCCAGCCCCAGATCATGCATGGCATAAAGAACCCGCCGGTGCACGGGCTTCAAACCATCCCGAACATCAGGCAGGGCCCTCCCCACAATTACCGTCATGGCATAATCCAGGTAGGCCACTTTCATTTCATCTTCAATATCAGCGGGGATTACCCGTCCCCTTTCCCCTTTTTCATCCATAACTAATTTTCACCCCTATACATCAAGGTTGGCCACCTGATGGGCATTATTTTCAATAAATTCGCGGCGGGGAGCCACTTTATCACCCATCAGCGTATTGAAAATCCGGTCTGCTTCCATGGCGTCCTCGATATTGAGCTGCTTGATATTGCGGGTTTCGGGATTCATGGTGGTTTCCCAGAGCTGATGGGGATCCATTTCCCCGAGACCCTTATAGCGCTGGAGGGAAATCCCCTTGCGCCCGATTTCTTCCAGACCCTTTTCCAGTTCCCGTTCATCATAAAAATAGTGTTCTTTGCGCCCCTTGCTTACCTTGAACAGGGGCGGCAGGGCAATATAGACCATACCCTGCTTGATCAGGGGGCTCATATAGCGGTAGAAAAAGGTCAGGAGCAGAGTACGGATATGAGCGCCGTCCACGTCGGCATCAGTCATAATTATTACCCGCCCATAGCGGGCTTTTTCTATTTTGAAGTCATCTCCCACCCCGGTCCCAAGAGCTGTTATCAGGGCCCGGATCTCTTCATTATTTAAAATTTTGTGGAGGCGGGCCTTTTCCACGTTCAGTATTTTACCCCGCAGGGGTAGAATAGCCTGGAAATGGCGGTCCCGGCCCTGTTTGGCCGAACCTCCAGCCGAATCCCCTTCCACGATATATATTTCGGCTTCATCCACCTCTCGACTGGTACAATCAGCCAGTTTACCCGGTAAGGAGGTGTGAACCAGGGCATTTTTGCGCCGGGTAATTTCCCGGGCTTTTTTGGCTGCCTGGCGGGCCTGGGCGGCATTGATACATTTTTCCATGATTTTTTTAGCAACCGGGGGGTTTTCCTCCAGAAAGGAAATCAATTCCTCGCTGAGGATGGTATCAACAATACCTCTCATTTCCGGGTTGCCCAGCTTGGTCTTGGTCTGACCCTCAAACTGGGGCTCGGTCAGCTTGACGCTGATTATGGAGGTCAGGCCTTCCCGCACATCATCCCCGGAAAAATTGTCCTCTCCCTCTTTCAGGAAATTAAACCGCCGGGCATAATCATTGAGGGTCCGGGTCAGTCCGCTTTTAAAGCCGCTGAGATGGGAACCCCCTTCCTCGGTATTAATATTATTGGCATAGGAGAAAATGGTTTCCACGTAGCTGCTGTTATACTGGAGGGCAATATCTACCTCACAATTTTCCTTTTTCTGCTGCATGAAAAGGACCTCATGCAGAGGATCCTTGTTTTTATTCAATTCTTCTACAAAGGAAACGATCCCGCCGTCGTAGCGATAGGTTTCCGAATGGGGTTCCTCCCCCCGCTCATCACTGAGGAGAATAGTAACTCCGGCATTCAAATAGGCCAGTTCCCGCAAACGCTGGCTCAGGGTTTTTATCTTAAAATCCAGTTCCTCAAAAATATCCGGATCGGGATAAAAAACCGTCCGGGTGCCGGTAAGGGTGGTTTCCCCGATCTCCTTTAATTCTGTAACCGGGACACCCCGTTCGTAGCGCTGAAAATATATTTTATTATTGCGGCTGACCTCTACCTCCAACCAGGCCGACAGGGCATTAACCACAGAAAGACCGACCCCATGGAGCCCGCCGCTGACCTTGTAGCCCTCCCCACCAAACTTACCACCGGCATGGAGCATGGTCATAACCACTTCCAGGGCCGGTTTATTTACCTTGGGGTGGGCCGAAACGGGTATACCCCGTCCGTTGTCAGTTACGGTTACCGAGTTGTCGGCATGAATGGTAATTTCAATTTGATCACAGTATCCAGCCAGGGCTTCGTCAATACTATTATCAACTACCTCATAAACCAGGTGATGCAGCCCCCGGGGTCCGGTGCTGCCGATATACATGCCCGGCCGGCGTTGTACCGCTTCCAGGTCTTCCAGGACCTGGATCTGTTCAGCTTCATAAATCCCGGGTCCTTTTCTTTTCTTATCCTCCATCTTTACCTCCTCAACCTTCTTTAACCGCTGCAAATTTTAATTTATTAAGCCTCTTTTCCAGGGTTCCTGCAGATATCAGCGACAGATAAATGTTTTCCGGGGTTATTATAAAACTCTGGGTTTCTCCCTGGGAAACATCAATAATCTGACCCTCTTCCTCCTTTTTCTCCAGGAAATTGCGGGTCTCTTCGCTGTTCTCCAGGCATTCTATCTGCCCGATAAAAACGATCTCCTTCCAGGAAACCATGTGTCCTTTGCCCAGGTGAAGGTACACTTTAGTTCCTCCCTTCCCACCGTTTTATTTTTCCCTGTTCTACCGTAAAATAGAAGCAGTCTTTATCCAGTCCCTGCCAGTTATTATCGGTGGTGGTAATTATCGTTTGTTGATCACTGCCCATTAACTGCAGCAGGGCCTGCTGCCTGTTTCCATCCAGTTCACTGAATACATCGTCCAGGAGCAGAACCGGTTTTTCTCCCCTTCGGGAATCCATTAATTTCAGTTCCGCGATTTTGAGGGCCAGAACGGCGGTACGCTGCTGCCCCTGGGACCCAAAAATTTTCAGGTCCCTGCCTTCCAGTTCCAAACATATATCATCCCGGTGGGGACCGCTGAGGGTAAAACCCCTCCTGATTTCTTCATCCCGCCGCCGCTGCCAGGCAGAAAGAAAACCCCGCTTCCAGTCCTCCCCGCTGCTTTTTAAATCCAGGGGCAGCCGGGAATCATATTTAATCTCCAGCCTGCTTTCCTCTCCAGAAATGGAACGATAATGCTCGCTTAAAAGGGGGCCTATCTCCCTTAAAAACCACAGGCGTCGGGTGATCAGCTCGGCACCGACTGCAGCCAGCTGCTCATCCCAGGGCTCCAGATCGGCAGGATTACCCTTTTTTTCGGCAATAGCTTTTAACAGGTTGTTCCGCTGCTGCAAAGTTGAACGGTAGCGCTGCAGATAATCATAATAAAGGGGCTGGAGAAGAGAAATTTCCCGATTTAAAAACTGGCGCCTGATCTGGGGCCCACCCTTGATTAACTGCAGATCCTCCGGTCCAAAGAATATTATCAGGAGCCTTCCCAGTAGATCCCGGATTCTTTCCAGGGGATTATCATTGAGCCTTATTCTCTTCTGACCCTGGCTGTAGCCTACCGACAGGGAAAAGTTATCCTCCCTGCTATTTACTTCACCCTGAACATAATAATAATTATTATTCCAGGCTACCATTTCCCCCTCGGCAGCCGAACGAGGTGAACTGGCAGCAGCCAGGATATATATAGCCTCCAGGAAGTTGGTCTTACCCTGGGCATTTTTCCCCAGTATAATATTGATTCCCGGATGTAAATATATCTCTTCTCGATTGAGATTTCTAAAATTATCGGTATAGACCCGGTTTAGGTGCAATTTTATCCATCCCCGGTTATCAGGAATAGCTGTTCTCCTGCAATCTCAACTTTATCTCCAGGAAATAGCTTTTTTGCGGGAACCATTATAACTTCTCCATTAACTCTGACTTTACCTTCCCGAATAAAATTTTTGGCTTCCCCTCCGGTTGCAGCAACTTCTGCCCATTTCAAAAACTGGCTGAGGTTGATGCTGGAAGTTTCAATTTTAATTTCCCGCATAATTTCAACTCTAATTCTGCACCGGCATAATGACGTAGGTATAGGTCAGATCATCAATACTGCGGAAAACACAGGCTGAACTCTCATCCTGTAGATTGATGGTTACGGTATCCTCCCGTAAAACCTTGAGAACATCCAGTAGATAGTCGGCGGTAAAGGAAACCGTTAATTCGGGCCCTTCCTTTTCCAGGAGAACTTCTTCATAGGCCTGGCCGATTTCCGAATCCCGGGTGGTGATAATTAACTGTCTTTCGGTAAATTCAAAGTCAACGGTGTTGGAATCCTCCCGGGCAATTAAAGAAGCCCGCCTGACAGCCTGCATAAGTTCGGCCCGATTAATATTGCAGGTGGTGTTAAAACTGGAGGGAATTACTTCCCGATAATTGGGAAATTGCCCTTCTTTGAGCCTGGAGGTGATGGTAATGGGCGGAAAAGAAAAGAGAAGATGATTGCCCTTAAGGGTCAGCTGAACNTCCTCCTCNTCTTCTTTGGGGTCCAGGAGACGGCTCAGTTCCTGCAGGGTTTTNAGGGGAATAATTACTTCTGTTTCTTCGGGGGCCTCATTGCCGGGGAAATCCATTTCCCGGTAGGCCAATCTATAAGTATTGGTGGCAGCCAGTTCCATTTTTTGAGGATTTATGCTCAACTGGGCTCCATGGAGAAAAGGCTGATTTTCATCGGTGGAGGCTGCAAATTTTACCTCGTCAATCAGGGTTTTCAGGTGGCCCTGGCTCAGAGAAAAATTGAGGCCCTCCTCTACCTGGGGCAGGCTGGGAAAATCTTCTGGCGGGAAGCCCCGGATATTATAAGTAGAGCCGGCACATTTAATTTCCACAACGTTTTCATCTTTTTCCGTCAGGCTGACTTTTTCAGCGGGTAATTCCCGGACAATATTACCCAGGTGCTGGGCAGGGATAACCACACAACCGGTTTCTTTAATGTCTCCTTCGGCAAAACTGGCAATTCCTATGCTCAGATCAGTTGCCGCAAAATTAATCCGGTCCTCTGTTGCTTCGATTCTGATGCCGGTTAAGACGGCCATGGTGCTCTGAGATGAAACGGCCCGCTGCACTTCCTGGATGACCCGGGACAGGTCCTTTTGGAATGGAAAAATTCAAGTTTCTTCCTCCTTTGTCGTGGCGATTCGGGGACCGCCCAATTTTTATTAAATAATTAATGTGAATCAGTAGTAGTCCAAGTAGTAGGGGGTGTTAGAGGTGGGGATAAGCACAAAAAAAACTGAGGGGGCACAGGTTGAGCCTGTCCAAAAGTATGGGGAAAAAAAGAGAAAAATATCCACACAATTAATTATTTTTCCTTGAGTTTGTCCTGTAGTTTGGTCAGTGAAGCCCGTAGAGAAGCGTCTTTTTCCAGCCGATCGACAATTTTAGAACAGGCGTGGATAACTGTAGTGTGATCCCGACCACCGAAAGATTGTCCAATCTGGGGTAGGGAGGCATCGGTTAATTCCCGGCACAGGTACATGGCTATCTGCCGGGGAAAGGCGATGTTCTGGGTTCTTTTTTTGGAAACCATGTCCTGGGGGCGCAGAGAAAAGAAACGAGCCACTCCCTCTTGAATATCTTCAATGGACAGGGGCCGGGGTTGAGCCAGGGCCAGTATATCCTGGAGAGCTTCCTTGGCCATTTCCACGGTGATGGGAACATTCTGCATGGAGGAATAGGCCTTAATCCTGGTCAGGGCCCCCTCCAGTTCCCGGATATTGGATTGGATTTGATTGGCGATAAAAACAATTACTTCATTGGGAACAGTTATCCGTTCCAGGCTGGCTTTTTTCCTCAGGATGGCGATCCGGGTTTCCAGGTCCGGTTTCTGAATATCAGTGATAAGGCCCCATTCAAAACGGGAACGGAGCCTTTCTTCCAGGGTGGGAATATCCCGGGGAGGGCGATCACTGGAGATAACCAACTGGCGAGTGGCTTCATGGAGAGCGTTGAAGGTGTGGAAAAATTCCTCCTGGGTTCTTTCTTTGCCCGCCAGAAACTGAATATCATCCACCAGCAGGATATCAATATTGCGGTATTTATTGCGAAAATCAACGGTTTTATCATCCCGGATGGAATTGATCAGTTCATTGGTAAAGGTTTCTGAAGAAACATAAACCACCTTGAGATCAGGATTCTGGCGCAGGGTATAATGGCCGATGGCCTGCATCAGGTGGGTTTTGCCCAGCCCCACATCTCCGTACACAAAAAGAGGGTTGTAGGCCCGGGCGGGAGCTTCAGCCACGGCCAGGGAGGCGGCGTGGGCAAAACGATTGCTGTCCCCTACAACAAAAGTTTCAAAGGAATACTTGGGATTGAGAAAAGAAGCGCCGGAATTGCTGTGGGGCCCTTCCGGGTGCAGATCCCGATAGGGCTGGGTCACATTATTTTCCAGGGGTGAATTATGAATGGTGAACCGGACCTGCAGCTGGGAACTGGTAATGTTCTGCAGAATATCCTCGATAAGTTCGGAATAGCGGCTTTCCAGCCAGTCCCGGGCAAATTCGTTGGGAACTTCGATAAAAAGGTTATTATCCTTGAGATCAACGGGACGGGTCGATTTTAGCCAGGTTTCAAAAGAAGGCTGGCTGAGCTTTCCTTTGATCTTTTCCAGGGCTTGATCCCAGACTTTCTCCATGGAAAAATTTTTGGACATATGTATTCTCCTTTGCCAGATTATCCACAACTTATTAACAGGGTTGTGAAGAAAAATGAGATGATCCACTGCCGGTGGAGACTGCAAAACTGTGGATTATTTTTTTAATAAATATAAAGCTAAAAACTCTTTAATGACGGGGGCTTTGGTGAATTGAAAAAAGTTGCAGGCATTTAAGGCTCGAATAATCCACACTTTATCCACAATCAGGCTGATGATCATCAAATTGTAAATGGGAATTATTATTCACATTTTTATCAACAACAAAAGGACCAGGTTTGATCAGGCCCTTTAAGAAAAATTTCCAGAAAAAATCCAGGAGAAAATAAGGGTCTTATATTTTTTCGCTACCCATAGCAAAAACCCTTCCCGGAGAAATGGTTTAATTATTAATCGAAAAAGGGAAGTTTCTTGACGTGTGGTCCTAAATAACCTATAATCTTTATAGAATAATTTAAAAAGATTTTTTCGTAATTTTAAATTACGATAAAAAATCAACTGCGGTCAACCCTATTTTTTTTTTGAGGATGAAAGGTAATGGCTCTGCCCCGGCAGGAACGGTTGCGGGAGAGGGGGAAATTCACCCTATTATTTAAAAAAGGAAAATCCCTCGCTGATCGAAATCTGGTTCTTTATTATTATCCTGCAGAACCCGGAACAAGAGAGGCGGGATTTTCTGTTGGGAAAAAACTGGGCAAAGCCGTAATCCGCAATCGGATTCGCCGCCGGATGAAGGAGGCCTACCGGATGCTGATGCCCGAGGTTGCCGATGGCTACCTCCTCCTCTTTATCGGGCGGAGGCCCATTCTACAGGCTGACTTTAAAGAGATTTTAAACAGCGAAAAAAAACTTTTAAAGAAGGCCAATCTCTGGAAGGGAGATGGGAAAAGGTGAAGAAAATATTAAGAGGCCTTCTCCGCTTTTATCAAGAATATCTTTCTCCCCTCAAGGGGCCCACCTGCCGCTATTATCCGTCCTGTTCGGAATATATGATTCAGGCTATCGACTGCCACGGGGTGGTTCGGGGCCTGCTAAAGGGCCTGTGGCGGGTCCTGCGCTGTAATCCTTACAGCAGGGGTGGATTTGACCCGGTTGACTAAAAAAGGTCCTGATTAGGAGGTTAAGTGGTTATGGAATTTCTGGTTTCATTTTTGGGGAATTTGACCGACGCTATTGCGTTGGCCGAATCCAACGGCGGAATGTTTTCCTTCCTGTGGGAAACAATGGGGAGGTTTCTCCGCTTTTTTTATAATATTACTGGTGACTGGGGCCTGGCCATCATCCTGTTAACCCTGATTTTAAAGCTTATTCTCTATCCCAGCGCGGTTAAACAGAACAGGTCCATGCAGGACATGCAGAAAATCCAGCCGGAAATAAAGAAAATTCAGGAGCAGTTCAAGGATGACAAGCAGACCCAGCAGCAAAAAATGATGGAACTTTATAAAAAACACAATGTTAATCCCCTTGCTTCCTGCCTGCCCCTTTTAATTCAGCTGCCGATTTTGATTGCTCTTTTCCAGACGATTATTCGATTGGAGGAACTGCAGGGAGCCAGTTTTCTCTGGATTGGCAGCCTGGGCGAACCAGATCTGCCCCTGGCCCTTTTGACCGGGATTACCATGTTCTTTCAAACCCACCTGCAGCAGAGCTGGAGCGGTGCTCCGGCCAATCCCCAGACCAAAACCATGGGGATGGTCATGCCGGTGCTTATTGTCTTTTTCGGAATGAGCCTCCCGGCTGGAGTCCTGGTATACTGGTTTACCTCCAACCTGGCCATGATCGGGCAGCAATACCTCATTTTCAAGCGGAAGCAACCGGCGAAAGGAGAATCGACCTGATATGGAAGAAATCATTCAAGAGGGTAAAAATGTACAGGAGGCCATAGCCCGGGCCCTGGATGAGCTGGGCCTGACCAGAGAACAGGCTGAAATTGAGGTCCTGGAGGAAGGCAGCCGGGGGCTCCTGGGGATGATTGCTGGAAAAAGTGCCCGGGTCCGAGTAGGGAAAAAGAAGGATAAAAAAGATGCGGCCCTGGAGTTTCTGGAGGGCGTCTGTGAACGCCTGGGGACCGATTCCCAGGTCCAGGTGGTAGAAGAAGAGGAAAATCCCCGCCAGATTACCCTGGAAATACAGGGAGAAAATATGGGGCTATTGATTGGAAAAAGGGGACAGACTATCGATGCCCTGCAGTACCTGACTACCCTGGTGGCTAACCGGGTTAAAGATGAAGATTATTTACGGGTTATTATTGATGCCGAAGATTATCGCAACCGCCGGGAAAAAACCCTGGAATCCCTGGCCCGAAGAATGGCCGATAAGGCGGTTCGCAGCGGAAGAAAGGTTCTCCTGGAACCAATGTCGCCCCAGGAGCGGCGGGTTATTCACCTGACCCTCAAAGATGATCAGCGAATTAAGACCTACAGCCAGGGAGATGAACCTTTCCGCAAGGTTTGCATAGAGCCCAACTAACCCAGTAAATCATTACTGGGTTTTTTTAGGAGGAGGATCTGATGTACCTGGAAGATACTATTGCTGCCCTGGCCACCCCTCCCGGCCTGGGCGCCCTGGGAATAATCAGGGTCAGCGGTTCCGAGAGTCATGAGCTGGTGGACCGGGTTTTCCGGAGCCCCCGGGAGCGAAAACTGGCCCGGATGAAGGGCTATACTGCAGCTTACGGCCAGATTGTTAATCCCCGGAACGGGCAGGTTGCTGATCAGGTCGTGGCCCTGATTATGCGGGCCCCCCACTCCTATACCGGAGAGGACATGGTGGAAATTACCGGGCACGGTGGACCGGTGCCCCTGCAGGCCATAATTGAACTTTTACTGGAGCAAGGGGCCCGCCTGGCCGAAGCAGGAGAGTTTACGCGGCGGGCCTTTTTTAACGGGAAACTGGACCTGGCCCAGGCGGAAGCGGTGGGCGATATTATTGAGGCCAAAACTGAAAAAAGCCTGCACCTGGCCCTGGATCAACTGGGGGGCAGCCTTTCCAGTTTTATCCATAGAAGCCGGGATCGGCTGTGGGAGGTCCTGGCTTACTGCGAGGCCTCCATTGATTTTCCCGAGGATGAACTGGATGGTATGTCTGAGGAACAGGTAGAAGATCACCTGCTGCAGATAGAAAAAGACCTGGATTCGGCCCTGGCCACTTTTTCCCGGGGCCGGGCCCTGCGGGAAGGAGTTCGCACCACCATTGCGGGCCGTCCCAATGTTGGCAAATCCACCCTTTTAAATGCCCTCCTGGGGGAGGAACGGGCCCTGGTTACGGATGTTCCCGGCACCACCCGGGATTCGGTAGAGGAAATAATTAACCTGGAGGGCCTCCCCCTCCGCCTTATTGATACCGCCGGCCTGCGGGAGGCCCGGGATCAGGTGGAACAGCTGGGGGTAGATCGAACCCATCAGCTCCTGGAGCGCAGTGACCTGATCCTGGCTGTTCTGGATAGCGGCAGCGGTATTACCGATGAGGATAAAAAAATGCTGGCCGGGCTGCCCCGGGACCGCAGCCTGGTGGTGGTTAATAAAATTGACCTGGAGGAAAAAATAGATCTGTCCCCGGTACGGGAATATTTCCCCCCGGACCGGATCCTCTTTATTTCTGCCCGAGAAGGCCGGGGCCTGGACCTGGTCCGCCAGGCCATCCGGGAATGGATTATGGGCTCCGGCCAGGAAGAAGGCTTCTGGGTCAGCAATCTTCGCCATGAAAGGGCCCTGCAGGAGGCCTTAAAAAGCATCCAAAATGCCCGCCAGGGCTGGCAGGAAGGCCTGACCATGGACCTGGTGGTTGTAGATATTCGAGGGGCCCTGCATTATCTGGGTCAGGTTACGGGTGAAACCATCAGCCAGGATATTTCCCGGGAAATATTTTCCCGGTTCTGCATAGGAAAGTGAGGTTCAAGCCCATGTTTGATTATCCCCAGAACTATCAGGTTATTGTAATCGGAGCCGGACATGCGGGCTGTGAGGCCGCCCTCGCCGCGGCTCGCCTGGGTTTTAAGACTCTTATTTTGACCATTGATCTGGATCACGTGGCTTTTATGCCCTGCAATCCCTCGGTGGGAGGTCCGGCCAAGGGTCATATTGTCCGGGAAATCGATGCCCTGGGGGGCGAAATGGGCCGCAATATTGATGAAACCATGATCCAGGTGCGGATGCTCAATACCCGCAAGGGACCAGCGGTCCAGGCCCTGCGGGCCCAGGCGGATAAAAAAGAGTATCACCTGCGGATGAAAAAGGTCCTGGAAGAAGAGCCCCAGCTGGAACTAAAACAGGGCCTGGTAGAAAAAATACTGGTTGAAGAGGGCCGGGTTACCGGGGTGGAGACCGCTACCGGGATCCGTTATTGGGGGCAGAAAATTATCCTGACTGCGGGAACATTCCTGCGGGGTCGAATAATTATCGGTGAAACCACCTTTTCTGCAGGCCCCAATCAACAGCTTCCGGCCCTGGAATTGTCCCGGTCCCTGGAAGAGCTGGGTTTTAAGCTGCAGCGTTTTAAAACCGGAACTCCGCCCCGGGTTTTAGGCAGCACAATTGATTATCGAGAAACTGAAGAGCAGCCGGGGCATTCCGGGTCCCTTTACTTTTCTTTTCTCCGGGAGGGTCAGGCCGGGCTGACGGGACAGGTCTCCTGTCACCTGACCCACACCAATCCCCAAACCCATGCCCTGATCAATAAGAACATTGACCGGGCGCCACTCTTTTCCGGGACAATTGAAGGGACCGGCCCCCGTTACTGCCCCTCAATTGAAGACAAGGTGGTCAGTTTTCCGGCAAAGGATCACCATCAGGTCTTCATTGAGCCCGAGGGGCTCGGGACTGAAGAAATGTACCTTTCCGGCCTTCCTACCTCCCTTCCGGAAGATGTACAGTTTTCTTTTTTACGGACCATTGCCGGGATGAAAAAGACGGCCATGGTGCGGCCCGGTTATGCCATTGAGTACGATGTTATTGATACCCGGCAGCTGAATCCCAGCCTGGAAGCCCGCCATATTGAGGGCTTTTTTACAGCCGGCCAGGTTAATGGAACCTCCGGCTATGAAGAGGCCGCCGGACAGGGCCTGCTGGCAGGGATAAATGCCGCCCAGGCTCTGCGGGGCCGGGACCCCCTTATCCTGGACCGATCCCAGGCCTATATTGGGGTGTTGATTGATGATCTGATTACCCGGGGCACCAACGAACCCTACCGCA
>SL_8KL_010_SEDDRAFT_10002928_pt1 | contig 14193 bp, 8 predicted proteins | sample SodLakKL_010_SED_4_FD_11160 | JGI IMG/M metagenome (IMG submission 11160) | reverse complement strand
TGGGGTCTTCTTATGAGTTTGCCGTGGATGAGTTTGACCTGAATATTCAAAATGTGGTGGACGGGGTGGCGTCGACCGATTTTTTCTGTCCCGGCTCAACTGTTAAGGTCAATTTTGACAACACCCAACCGCTGGCCTACGGAATGCCCGATCAGGGAGTTGTGCTGTTTCGCGCAAGTCCGGTTTTCCGCATTCTAAGGGGCAGACACAATCAGGATTATCAAACGGTTGTAAGATACAGGGATGAGGATCTGCTTAAAAGCGGATGGCTCTGGGGTGAGGATATCATTGCCGGCAATCCTGCAATGGTAAAAGCCGCATATGGTGAAGGAGATATTGTTTTAACCGGTTTCAGGACGCAGCACAGGAATCAGACAGACGGAACTTTTAAGTTGCTGTTTAACTCGATAATTACCGAGTAATTGTATTGGGGCAGTCTGTTTTGACCCGGCAGGCAAAATAAGAGAAAAAACGGCAAGGAAAAACCTTTTTAGCCGTTTTAAATTGAGATAAAAGTTATCTGCAAACTGAATATTTTGTTGATGAGTTAAATAAATTGAATGATGATAAACAGGATTTTGAAGTTAACTATTGCAGCTGTTTTCCTGCTGGCCGGAACTTCAGTTCTGCAAGCAGGACATGCCATAAAAATGGAGTTTCCCATCACGGGGTCTGTCTCGGTTATTGTAGAGCAGACCGTTGATGGACCTGTTTTCACTATGGGTGATATGGATCCGGTGGAGATGGAGAGAACGGGTGAAGACCAGTGGATTGTGCCCGGACTTGATATCCGGCTTGAATTTTTACGCGAGGATGTGGGCGGGGTTATCGAGGCTGCCGATATTACCCGCTATGGTGAGACTGTAAGACTCTCCCAGGATCGCCGTCCTCAGGAGCTTTTCCAGGATGCACCTGAGCGTGTGCCTGAAGTTCTGGATGAGTTGATACCCAGACTGATGATCGTTCACGATGTTCCCGGTGTTTCAATAGCCGGCATTGAGGAGAGGGAGGTTGAGTGGACCGGCACGTGGGGTGTTAAGGAAGCGGGCAGCGATGAGCAGGTGACCGGTGAAACCCTGTTTGAAGCCGCTTCAATGTCAAAAGCCCCCTTTGCCTATGCAGTGCTTCGCCTTGTTGACAGGGGGGAGTTTGACCTTGACAAGCCGCTTGTAGACATATACGGGGAGCCTTATGAAAAGGTTGTAAAAGATACACCCGATGATACCCTGCACAAGATGATAACGGCAAGAATGGTCTTTCAGCACCAGACCGGCTTTCCGAATTGGAGTGGTGATGATCCGCTAAAACCTGCATTCGAGCCCGGTACCGATATAGGCTATTCGGGTGAGGGTTTCGAGTTTTGCCAGAAGGTGGTTCAGCGGGTTACAGGCCTTCCCCTTTATGAGTTCATGAGGAAGGAGTTGTTTGACCCGCTGGAAATGGAACAAAGCAGCTATATATGGGAGGAGCATTATCCGGATATTTCGGCTGAAGGTCATGATTCTGACGGCAACCTGATAGAAGACCGCAGAATATATGAGGAGCCGGGTAATGCCGCCTACACCATGTATACCACCCCTTCAGAATATGCTCTTTTCCTTATTGATGTTATGGGAAAGACACCTTCCCGCGGCAGCCTTCTCAGTGAAGAGAGCCGTAAGGAGATGCTTGATCCTGCCGTTCATGACCCGGGGCGTTCCGGGTTGCCCAGGGTTGAGGAGGCCGAATGTGATGATGTTTATTGGGGACTAAGCTGGAGGGCCCAGGAGACAAGTACTGGAGTGAGGTTTCATCACGGGGGGGCAAACAGTACAGGTTTCCGGTGTCTTACCGAATTCAACCCTTCTACCGGCAACGGAATAGTAATTATGACAAATGCTTTCGGAGGGTCGGCACTGCGCAACGAGGTTTTTTCAACCATAAGCCTGCCCTGATTTTTTCACTTTTTTTAACTTTTGTTTTAGAGGCAGATAATCAGTGAGGTAAGAATGTATTGTTGTCCGGAATGCCGCTTCCACAGGCATAATCCTGACCATCCTCTTTGTTTTTTTGTTTTGCTTGTATAATTTTATGGGCTTTAAAAAAAAAATGATAGTGACCGATTATATTACCTTTGATGATGAAGCGATTGATTGACGGATCTGAGAGAAGATTTGAACCTTTTTCTTATGCAGGATTTTTAAAAGTTTCGATTTTAGTTATATTCATATTTTTCACCCATCCCGTGTTTACTTCTTTTGCCGGAGACGAAGGGGGGAGGTTCCGCGGTGACAATGACAGGGAAAGGAGGGAGCTGAGAGCTGTAAGAGTGGATACTCCTCCCGAGATAAGGGGTAATATGAGTGACCCTGCCTGGAAAAAGGCATATGTTGCAACCGGCTTTCACCAGTATGAGCCCCATAATGACCGTGAGGCGAGCTTTCAAACCGAAGTCAGGATACTCTATGATGACGAGGCGGTTTATATTGCCGCCAAAATGAAAGACCCCAATCCTGACAGTATCTATACTGAACTGGGTATGAGAAATTCGGGTAATAACCTGAATGCTGACCAGTTCTGGATGGATTTAAGTCCGTATGACGACGGGCAGAATGTTTTCCGCTTCAAGATATCGGCATCGGGAGTGCAGACCGACATAAACCTTGCCGGCGGGGGAAGAAGGGGGGATGTAAACTGGGATGCCGTATGGAAGAGTGAAACAACTGTTACCGATGAGGGGTGGATAGCTGAGATGGCTATACCATACTCTGCCCTGAGGTTCCCGGGAAGGGATATTCAGGAATGGGGTGTTAATTTCTGGAGGGAGATACGCCGCTACAGGGAAACTTCCAGCTGGAATTTCGTGGATCGCAGGGTTGGTGACGATGAGAGTTTTATGGGACTTATAACCGGGGTTAAAGGAATAGATCCTCCCCTGAGGATGTCTTTTCACCCCTATGTTTCCGGATATGTTGAAAATGATGCTGCCTACGGGGGATGGGGTAATACTTTCAGCGGGGGAATGGATGTCAAATATGGCATTGATGAGAGCTTCACCCTTGATGTTACTCTGATACCTGACTTCGGACAGGTGCAGACAGATGAGAAAATACTGGACCTTTCTCCTTTTGAGGTGAAATATGATGAGCAGAGGCAATTTTTTACCGAAGGGATGGAGCTTTTCAACAGGGCCGGACTTTTTTACTCCCGAAGGGTGGGAGATGAACCAACCGGCCGCGGTGATGTCCCGGTTGAAAAAAAGGAGACGGAAATGATATCGGAGAATCCCCGCGAAACATCACTTATCAATGCTACCAAGCTGTCGGGGAGAACTGACGGTGGACTAGGAATCGGGTTTTTCAATGCAATGACTGCCCCGAGTTATGCAAAATTAACTGACACTATAACCGGCGATACAAGAAGGGTGGAGACCCAGCCTTTTACAAACTACAATATGGTTGTTTTTGATCAGAGCCTGAGGAACAACTCCTTTGTTAGTCTTGCAAACACCAATGTTGCCGGTGCTGTTGACGGGTATACCGCCAATGTAACGGGAACGGAGTTCAGGGTCCAGGATGCTTCCAATATGTACCGGGTGAGCGGGACCGGTGCGCTAAGTCAGCAGTATTTCAGCGATGCTGATAATATTTTTGGCTACAAGTATGATTTCAGCGTGGGGAAGTTTGGCGGCACCTTTCAGTATAACTATTCGCGCTTTGCCATATCAGACGATTATGACCAGAATGACTTAGGCTTTTTGAGAAGAAACAACCTTGTTGAGGATGAGGTATCTTTCAGCCATAACATTTTTTCGCCTTTCTGGAGGGTTAACAATCTTTCAAACACTTTGGGGGTTGAGTATGAGAGGTTGTATGACCCGCGCAGGTTTACTTCACTGCGATTGTATTATAATTTCAGGGTTACCTTCGACAACCAGTTTTTCATAATGATCAGATCGGGCCACAGACCTGACGGCAGAAGGGATTACTTTGAGCCGCGCGTTCCGGGAAGACGCTATAAGACCGAGCAGGAGACCGATTTCAGTTTAAGTTATTCCACAGATTACAGCCGCAGGGTTTATTTTGACGGTGGTATAAATTTCAAAAGGGTTCTGTCATGTTCCAATGAGGAGATTGAAGCCGGGTTCAGCGTGGAGCCGACCGTTAAGGTAAGCGATAATTTCAATTTTTCCTACGGTTTTGAATATAACAAGAGGGAAGGAAATATCGGGTATGTTTTTCATGAGGACAGCGAAACGGTATATTTCGGCCGCCGTGATATGCCCACACTTACCAATACTCTGGGTACGACGTATTTGTTCAACAATCAGGCGGCACTGGATCTTGATTTAAGGCACTACTGGTCGAGGGTTGATTATGACGGCAATTACTATTTACTGGAAGAGGAGGGTACGCTTGACCCCCTGGGAAGGGATCTTCAGGTGGACGATATAAATTATAATGCATTTACCATTGATCTGGCTTTCACGTGGGAGTTCGCGCCGGGCAGCCAACTTAGTGTGGTCTGGAAAAATATTATTGACAGTGAAGGGCATTTGCTGAGGGAGAACTATTTCGATAATTTGAATCATATAGTAGGGCAGCCCCAGATAAACAGTTTTTCCCTTAGGGTGTTGTATTACCTTGATTATCAACAAATTCAAAGTTTTGCCGGGAGGACCTTATAATTTTGTGCTAAAACAGCATAAACTCCTGATAAAGTGGTGCCGCTGTGTTGGTTTTATTTCGTTGTCAGGATGCCAAGCGTTTTTTTGTAAAGGGTCTTACTGAGCAGGACGTTCGTTCTGGCATTTATATGCTTGCTTTTTGCCGATTTCCAGTGAGCTTTTGCTTCAAGCAGCTCTACAATGGTCTCTTTTCCTTCATTGTACATGTCTTTACTTGTTTCCATATTTTCTTTTGACTGCTCCAGGGCTTTTCCGGTAAGCTCAAGGCGCTTGCGGGCATTTTCAAATGTAAGGCGCGCTTCAGCTATTTCCAGCTGCATCAGCTCGCGGGTATCTTCTTTTTCGATCTGTGCAGCTTCGGTTTCCAGATTTGCTTTTGCAAGCCTGTTTTGTCTTTCCCCCCAGTTAAATATGGGAATTTTAACCGACCCCATAACTGAGAAGACCAGGTCGTCTGTTTTATGCCCCCCTATATCAACTCCCCTCATGTGATTGTATGAGGCTTTTATACCTACTTCGGGCAACATTTCAGCCCTTGCCATTTTTTCCTCATACTTTTCCAAATCGACGGCTTTTTCCAGCATTTTATACTCCGGGCGGTTTTCGGGAGATTGTTCATTTTTTTGCAGGATCGAGTAATCTACTTCCTCCGGCAATTGAGATTTTTCGGTTGTAATCTCTGTATGAAGGGGCAGTCCGGTAACCCGGCACAAAAACATTTCTGCAAGCTCGACACCGCTGCCGGCTTTCTGAACTTTCAGGGAGGCCTCGTTCCTTTTAACCTTTGCTTTCAGCAGGTCATTGCGTGTTGCCAGACCTTCCTCCACACTTTCCCTGGTGGCTTGTACCAGTTCCTCAAGTGTCTTTTCATATTGCAATGCGGCACTTTTTGCCTCTTTTGCCGAAAGGTAATTGAACCAGGCTGAATCGGCTACCGTTATAACCTCCGATATGTGCATTTCAACATTGAGCCCGGCAATACCGGCCCCCGTTTCTGCCATATTTACCGCGGTGCGCACCCTTCCGCCAAGGTATACCGCCTGCTCTGCTTCCACCCCGGCCATTGTTACACCTTCCATTCCTATGCTAAGTGCCGCATCAGGGAGATCTTTATCCATCATTTCACGTAAATTTCCTTCCATACCCAGTAGCGTTCCCAGCCCTAAAGAGTACTCAAACTCATGCGGGGAATAATAATAGAGTCCGGATGCGGAAAATTCGGGAAGAAATCCTGTTTTTGCAATCCTTTCCTTTAAAAGTGCCTGCTTTTCTTTGTTTTCTGACTGCCTGAGCTGTTTTGAGTGTTCTATTGCAAGCTGGCGGCATTTGGAGCGGTCAAGCACCGTTGTTTGAGTAATAGCTGCATGGGGTATAATTAATGTAAAAAGCAGCAAAACAGCTTTTTTTTGTATTCCTGTCATATGTATTGTTTTTAATTATTTTCCGTTGTTGCCGTTTTTTTTCTCTTTTTGCTTTCAGGGTGTACTACCTTGTGCATAAGAGCATAAAAGGCGGGGATTATCAAAAGTGTTATTAACGATCCTGCAAGCAAGCCTGCCATCATTGTAGCCGCAAGGGATCCGAACATATCGTCGGGAAGAAGCGGCAGCATACCCATTATGGTGGTCAGGGATGCCATCATTACAGGCCGCAGACGGGAGGTGGAAGCTTCAACCAGGGAATCAAAATGATTTTTCCCGGATTTTACCTGGAATTTAACCTCTTCAAGAAGGACCACCCCGTTTTTTGTCATCATACCCATCAGACCTAGAGTACCTACAATAGCAACAAATCCGTATTCTTTGCCTGCCAGCAGCAGTCCGGGTACAATTCCTATGAATGCCAGAGGTAGTCCCATTATTATTATCAGCGGTTTTTTGTAATCCCCGAACAAAGCGATCAGAACTGCAATTATAAGGATAACCGCCAGGGGCAGATGCATAAAAAGGTACTCCCTTGCCTCTGTGCTTGCTTTGTATTCCCCGTGCCATTCTAAATTGTAGCCCGGGGGCAGATCAATGTTTTCTATTTCTTCTATTATATTGTTACGCACATCGTCTGCTGTTTTACCGCTTGCAGGATTGCACCGGGCTTTCATTGACCTTACCCTGTTATAGCGTTCAACCTGAGGCTCTTCCCATTCTATATCAATTTCGGGTACCGCCTGTCTTGCCGGTAAAGGTGCGGCACTTTCCCTGAATATATCTTCAACCGCGGTGGCCCCGGTTAAAAGGTCGTTGACCATTCTTGTATCTGGCAGTCTGAGGGCCGGCATCATCCTAAGAAGGGGGGAGGTAGACAAGCCGGGATGATCCTCGTTTTCTTCAGCCGTTGTTTTTAAGTAAACGGGAATTGTCTTTTCTCCCTCATGAAGGTTACCTACCGGCACTCCTTCGGTTGAGGAGAGCATCGATAAGGCCACATCTGAGCGGGATATACCGCTTTTTCTTGCAGACAACTGGTTGTAGCTTGCAACCTTGACCATGCCGGCAGGCTCCCTGCTGGTTGTTACAAGAGTGGCCGAGGGTTCTTCCTCCATTATGGATACGGCCTCAGAGGTGAGCTCTTTCAGCACATCACGGTCCGGACCGGTAAACATTACTTCTACGGGGAAAGCCATATACATAAGGTTGTACCTTTTTACCCTGGCATAGGCCTGGGGGTGGTTTTCCGAAAGGTATTGCTGTATTTTACCGGCTTTTTCTACAAGTATGTCGGGGTTGTCAAATTCCACTATCAGCTCCCCGTAGCTCATTGATGGTTTGGCAAATGTGCGTACAAGGTTGTAGCGTGCAGGCGTGCCTCCAAGGCTTGTGGTAACTTTTTTTACACTGTTTTTTTCAAGAAGATAATCTTCAATTTCTCCAAGATCCCTGTCCACTGCCTCTATTCTTGTCCCGGAAGGCATATCGTATTCAATGTAGAGCTGACTGTAGGTGAGGTCGGGGAAGAAGGTCTGGGGAATGAAGCGGAACAATAATGCCGATATACACAGTAAACTCACGACTATTGTGATTGATACGGTTTTGTGGCGTAATATGTATTTGACTGTTTTTTTATGGATCCTGTAGATAAAGCTGTTGTAGGGGGTGTTACCCGGAGAATTTTTAACTGCAATGTTTTTGAACTGACCGGCAGCCATCATAGGTGCCTGTGTTAATGCCAGCAACCAGCTTATCAAAAGCGATACTGAAAGGACAATAAAAAGGTCCCTGACATATTCGCCGGCCGTATCGGGCGAAAGGAATATAGGCAAAAATCCGAAAATTGTAATAAGTGTTGCTCCAAGAAGAGGCCAGGCGGTTTTGTTTACGGTGTTGACAAGTGCCTTTTCCTTTTTCATCCCTTTCTGCAGATCTGTAAGTATTCCGTCTACTATTACAATTGCATTGTCAACCAGCATTCCCATGGTGACAATGAAAGAGCTGAGCGAGACCCGCTGAAGGGTTCCGTCAAAGAAGCTGAGGATGACGAAGCTCCCCAGGATAGTCAAAAACAGTCCGCTACCGATTATAACGCCACTTCTCAGTCCCATGGTAAACATCAGGATAACAATGACTATCATGACCGACATAACAAGGTTTACCATAAATGTTGTGATGGCGCTGCTAACCTTTTCGGGCTGGAAAAAAACTTTGTTGAAATCGATTCCGGCAGGTAAAAGGGTTGTTTGCAGTTTTTCAAGCTTTTCATCGGTCTCCCTGCCCAGGGCAATTACACTACCCCCGCTTTCCATTGCTATTGAAATTCCAAGGGCTTTCTTCTTGTTGTGGCGCATTGCTTCCCGGTAGGGTTCTTCAAGTCCGCGTTCCACTTCGGCTATTTCGGAAAGCCTGAACCTGTCACCTTCAAATCCCTGTAAAACAAGGTTTTCTATATCTTCTTTGCTTTTAAAATTATCACTAACATCAACTCTTATTCGCTCCCGGGGTGTTTCAAAATGGCCTGCATAAACTGTTTCGTCCTGATCTTCAAGAGTTTGGAAAAGCAATAATGGAGGGATACCCAGGTTAGCCATCCTGGTCTGGTCCGCATTTATGTAAACAGCAGGTGAGCGGTCACCGTATATCTGAACTCGTCTTACATCCTCAATGGCCTCAAGCTCGCTTTTGACTTTCCTGGCGTAGTCGTTCATCTCCTCGTAGGAAAAGCCTTCACTGGCAGTCATTGCATAAAAGAGTCCGAAGACATCCCCGAAATCATCCATTACCAGTGGATCCTGCGCTCCCCGTGGAAGGTCCGGGTAAGCTGCCTCCACCCGGCGTCTTAGGATATCCCATTTCTGCTCTATATCGTCTCCGGTCACAGTGGGATGAAGCTCTACGGTGATCTCCGAGTACCCAGCTTTTGATCGCGACTCGATATAGTTAAGTCCGCCCATATCCTGTATTGACTCTTCAATTACATCGGTAACCTGTTTTTCGGTTTCAAGGGCGGAGGCACCGGGATAAAAAGTGGCAACCAGGGCCTGTTTGACCTCTATTTCGGGGTCTTCAAGCTTGCTCATGGTTATAAATGAAAATATTCCCCCCGCTACCATTGCCAAAAGAATAAAATAAAAGAGTGCCCTATTTTTAAATACCAGTTCTGTCATTTATCATTAAATAATTTGAGGGAATTTATTGCCGGGGTGAAGATGTTAAAGGTTTTACCTTTTGTCCGTCGCTGAGCGAATGCACCCCGGCGCTGACAATTATGTCGGTGGTATCAAGTTCGGCTTTGATCAGGGCATCACCTGAGGAACCAACTTCTTTAATTTCCACCGGAAGCAGGCCGGCTCTCATCTCCTCTTTGTCGATCAGCCACAGCTTTGTCCGGTTCTCCCGTCTGAACAGTGATGAAGCCGGGACTTTGTACAATTTTTCAGCCCCGGTGCGGTAGGTGATCTTTATTTCTGCACTCATGCCCGGACGCAGTGTGGGTATTGTCTTGTTTTCTGCTTTAAAATATGCGGGGTAAAGTCCGTTCATATTGGCCTGTGCCGATATCTCCTCCAGTTCGACACTGAAGGGGTGGCCGGGCTGGTAAGGTGTTTTACAGAGTATTTCGACAAAATCATCTTTTTTCAGGTAGTCGGGGGCAGCCAGATGTGCCACAATCTCAACCTGTGATGTGTCTACTATTGAAACCACCGGTATACCTTTGTCAACGGTCTCTCCCTCGCTGAAGAACTGTTTGGTGATCTGACCATCGAAGGGTGCGGTGAGTCTTGTATCCTCAAGCTGGTTTTTGTGTGAACGGTATTTTGCACGGATCTGCTTGAGCCCTGACTCGGCTTTGTCACGCTCACTGTCTGTTACCCTCCCTTTTTCATGGAGGGAGATGATACGCCCGGTCTCTCTTTTTACCTCCTTGTATTTTGCCTCTGTAGCCTCCAGAAGTGTCTCATAATCGCGCGTATCCATTTGTGCCAGCAATTCACCCTTTTCTACAAATTTCCCTTCTTTTGCGGGCATATAATCTATCGGTCCGGCCACCCTGAAAGAAACGCGTGCCTTTTTGGTTGCCCTGACCTGTGCCGGATAACTTTTGGTCAAAGCAGAGGTGTGTAGCTCAGGGGATGTGGTTTTTACAGGTACCGGCTCTTCTTCACCGTTTTCAGTTTCCCCGCATGAAATAATTGCTGCAAACGAGAGAAGCGGCAGGAAACTTAAAAGCTTCTTGGTCAATTGCAGTTTGTTTAACCTTATCCTTAATCTGGGGTGCTTAATCCCTGAGGTATTTGTATCGGGATCTGCAGCATTAACCGAATTTTGAGGATTGTTTACCATTTTAATATATTGTTTTATTTTAATTATGCCAGTCGGGCAAAATAAACTACTAACAAGTGGCCAGGTGAAACAAACCTGACCGTTTCAGTTTTGCCCGCCAAAATTCTCCTGTCAGGATGCCCGGTTTCAGGATATCTCCCCTGCGGCTCCGGCTTTTCCTGCCGGAATGCACCTGATTTTGGTACCTCCGCCGGTTGCGGCTTTCCTGCCGTAATGCCAACTGAGTTTCGTGCCTCCGCCGGTTGCGGCTTTCCCTGTCAGGATGCTTCCCCGGCGGCTCCTGCTTTTTTTCGTCTCTTTTCTTCCTGATTGGCTACTATTAAAGTCCCTACAAGGTCACTCATTACATTGGTAGTGGTATTGCCCATATCGACAAGCCTGTATATTCCCCCTACAATTGCCGCTATCTCAAGGGGGAGGTTGAACGCCCTTACAAAGATGAGCGCTATTACCAGTCCGCCGCCCGGTATTCCCCCCGAGCCCGTCTCCAGCATCAATCCAAGGAATATTATGGTAATAATTGTATAAAGGTCGAATGTTACACCGGCTGCCTGTGCGGTAAAGAGCAACACTCCCATAAGCATTATGGTGGTGCCGTTTTTGTTAAGCTGGGTGCCCATCGGCAGGGTGAAAGAGTAGATGTAGTTGGGCAGCTTAAGCCTTTTTTCTGCAACATCCATACTTACAGTCATTGTGGCCCAGCTGCTGCAGGTACCTATGGCGGTGGCGTACACCTGACCGGTCTGATTGAGAAAATTACCCGGCGTCATACCGGTAAACATAAACAGCAATATAAGGAATAAACCCATCATTATAAGCTGTGTTCCCCATACTCCGCCCAGAAAGTAGGCGAGCGGACCGAACATCTGTGCCCCGTACTCACCGAAGGTGGCAGCCATAAGTGCCCCGATGCCTATGGGACCGAACTTAAGTATAAGATTGACCAGCTCCCTGAACACCCTTGCAAGCATATCCAGTCCCTTTGCCAGAGGTTCCTTGTACTGCTGGGGCATTTTTACTATGGTGACCCCCAGGAGTATTGCAAATATGACTATCTGTACCATGTTGGTCTCGGCAAAAGCATGGAAGACATTCTCTGGAACCATATCCATTATCATTTCAACTACACCGGGCATTTCACCAATATCCTCCGGAGGCTTGCCTTCCAGGTCAAACCCCTTTCCTGGCTGAAGGGCGGAGATTATAAAGTATGCAAGAGTGAAGGAAACAATGGATGTGCCCACGAAAAAGACAGCTATTTGTGTGGTTATCCTTCCCAGGCTCTTAACATCGCTTAAACCGGCAAGACCGTTAAGCAGGTTGAAAAAAACAAGTGGAACGGCGGCCATAATAAGCAGCCTTATGAATATATCACCCAGGGGCTCAACGACTACGGCATCCTCGCCGAAAATTATCCCTGCAACCGTTCCTATTCCCATAAATACAAGTATCTTGGTACCAATAGAAAGATCCCGGTACTTGCGGTATATGTCGGTAAGTTTATTCATTGTCTTTTACAAATTTTTCATGAATTTTCGAATTCTTTTTAACCCTTCCCTGTTGTGTTCCCATGTTTTCGAACATGTCATCCTGAAATAACCTTCCCCGTTGTCTCCAAAGGAGGAGCCGTGAACAAGGGCAACTTTTTCCTCTTTCAGCAGTTTTTCCACGAACTCTTTCGAAGGCATATCCGCTTCATTTATATCTGCCCACACAAAGAATGCTCCCTCCGGCACGGGGCAATTTATCCCCGGTATACTGTCCAGCTCTTTTGCCACAAATTTTGTTTTTTCCTCCCATTCCCTCCAGTATTCCAAAACCTCGTCGCGGGGAGGCTCTCCGAATGCCTTTGCAGCGGCTGACTGCACAAAAGAGTTGCAGCTTGTAATAAGGTGTTGCTGGAGCTTGTAAAGGGAGCTGACGATCTTCTCGCTGGCATAGATGTATCCTATGCGCCAGCCTCCCATTGAAAAGCTTTTTGTCAGGCTTGTGAGTGTTACAGTTCTCGGAGCCATTCCCCCGAGGTTGCAGATGTTATGGTGTTCCCTTTTGTCCCATGTGAGCCTCTCGTATACCTCGTCGGTGATAACATAAAGGTTATGTTTCAGAGCCACTGAGGCAATAGCTTGCAAATCTTCGGGTGTGTGTACCACACCGGTTGGGTTCTGGGGGGAGTTGAGCAATATCGCCTTTGTCTTTGAGGTTATATTGTTTTCCAGTTCAGCCGGGTCCCACCTGAATCTGTTTTCCGCCCTCAGGGGAACCGGTACCGGCTTTCCTCCCATATAACCGATAAGCTGTTTGTAGCTGGGAAAGCAGGGATCTTCCACTATCACTTCCTCACCGGGGTTGATAAGTGCCAGAAGGGTTATGGTCAGACCCTGCTTAACCCCCATTGTGGCAATAATCTCTTTCTCCGGGTCTGCGTCAATATTGTTTTCCCTTTTCAGCTTTGCGGCAACCGCATGCCTGTAACGGGATGTTCCCCTGGCCATTGTCTGGTGAGTGTCTCCCTCTTTCATTGCCCTGGCTGCTTCATCGACCAGATATGCAGGGGTCGGCTCAAAGGCCCTGGCAGCGGAAAAATCATATACCGTTTCCCCGCTTTCCCTTAGACGTATGGCTATATCTGCGATGCCGACCGTTGAAGACTCCTGTGAATTGGCTACCCTGTCTGATATTTTCAGATTTTTTTCCATAATAGTATTATTTATTGACAAGTGAACAGTATTCCGCAAAAAAGAATCAGCCAAAAGGTTAGCAAATGCCGGCGGCAAATTTGATCCCTTTGCGGATATGTATTGTAAATACGTGACCAATTTAGGCAAAAATGATCATGCTGGCAAGAAAGTTAAAAAAGATACCCGATGGCCTGGATTTGTTTTTCAAAAGCCCCTGTTGTAATTTTACCATATGGATATATTTTAATACTTACAGTTAACTAAAACTTAGATTATATGCGAACAAAAATTTATTTCGCGGGACTTATATGCTTTCTTTTTATTTTCCCTTCGGAGCTTTTTTCCCAAAGGATGTCTGAACGCAAAGTCCCTTCAAGGGAAGAGACTCATCGTGTGGCTGTGCTCTCTTTCAGTCACGAAACCTGCACCTATTGCCCTGATCCGGCCGACCTGGATGCATGGTTCGAAACGGGTGATACCACCAACCGCCTTTTCAGCAGTGGGACGGGATATATCGGAGGTTTTGAGCAGAGAATGGCCGCCTATACCGGGGTTGAACTTATAGGTATAACATCCCCCGACGGGGGACCGGCCGGAGGGTCTGCCCGAAGCTGGAACTCTTATGAAGCATGGGAGTATTTTACTTCCCATATGATGGAGGACCTGAAAGAGAAGGGGCCCTTTGACGGGGTTCACCTGGCTGTTCACGGTTCAATGGCCGTTGTGGACATTGCAAGGCCCGAGGCTGAGCTGGCACGTATGGTTCGTGAAGTTGTGGGAGATGATGCCACCATTACAGTAACCCTCGATTTGCATGCATGTGTCGATGCCGAGCTGGTTGCAGAGGATGCCGCAGATGCGGTTTTTTCAGTGAAACGTTTTCCCCATTATGATGCCACACTGATGGGGCAGAGGGCTGCAGATGTTATGATACGTTCATTGGACGGCAATTATAAGCCGACAGTTGCCACCAGGAAGCCTGGTGTTATTACCCCCAGCTTTTTCCAGGGAACAGTACGCTATCCCGCACGCGAGATTATGGAGCGTGCCCGCCGCTGGGAGAACCGTGAGGAGG
>SL_8KL_010_SEDDRAFT_10002927_pt1 | contig 14193 bp, 11 predicted proteins | sample SodLakKL_010_SED_4_FD_11160 | JGI IMG/M metagenome (IMG submission 11160) | reverse complement strand
TCCTGTATTATGTGCAGCGGAGAAGGATGCAGGGTTTGCAGCAACACCGGCTGGCTTGAAATATTAGGCTGTGGTATGGTCCACCCCAGGGTGCTTGAAGTATCCGGCTATAATCCCCGGGAGGTAACCGGGTTTGCTTTCGGCATGGGAGTGGAGAGAATTGCCATGCTGAAGTACGGGATCGGTGACCTGCGCCTGTTTTTCTCTAATGACCTTCGCTTTCTAAAACAGTTTGGCTAGTAGAAAAGGATCTTGAAATCCGAATACTGAAAACAATTTAACCGGAGGATGATTTATTAATGCGCGTATCATATGAATGGCTTTCAGAATATATTGATCCCGTTATGAGCGCCGGTGAATTAGCTGAAAAATTTAACTTTACCGGTATCGAAGTGGGTTCCGTGGAACGTTTTGGCCCGGAACTGCCCGGAGTGGTTGTCGGCCAGGTGAAAGCAATGGAACCGCATCCATCCAAGAAAAAACTGACCCTGGTAGACACGGAGACAGGAGAAGGGGTTGTCAGCATAGTTTGTGGGGCAAAAAACATGCAGGTTGGGGACAAGGTAGTAGTTGCCAAACCGGGATCGGAGCTGCCAGGCGGACGCTTGATCGAGGAAACATTAATTGGTGGTGTTCCCTCGGCAGGAATGCTTTGCTCTGCCCAGGAGCTAGGATTGGATCTGGATGGGGAAGATGAGATATTAATTCTTGACCAGGAAGCTGTTGTTGGTGATCCGGCAGAAAAAGCGCTTGGTTTTGATGATTACATACTTGAACTTGAATTGACGCCAAACCGAGCTGATTGTCTCGGACTGATTGGCGTTGCCTATGAAATTTCCGCCATAACCGGAAACAGTGTTAAATTTCCTGAAATGACACCTCCAGAAAATGATGAAAATATTAATGATTATATAAGTATTATAGTCGAAGACCAGGAGTTGTGTCCCCGCTATACAGCCCGGGCCGTCAGGGATGTTGTAATTGGCAAAGCACCGCTATGGATGCAGTTAAGGTTGCTCAAAGCAGGTATAAGGCCAATCAACAATGTAGTTGATATAACCAATTATGTGATGTGGGAGTTTGGCCAGCCCCTGCACGCTTTTGACCTGAATTTAATCAGGGACAATAAGATTGTTGTCCGCAGGGCCTGCCAGGATGAAACCCTGGTCACCCTTGATGGCGTTGAGAGGAAATTAACCCCGGAATCACTGGTTATCGTTGATGGGAAAGTGCCTGTGGGCCTGGCCGGAGTGATGGGTGGAGAAGATACAGAAATAACTATGCTAACGACGCAAGTATTAATTGAGGCGGCAAATTTCAACCCAACCAATATCAGGCGGACAGCACGCCGTTACAACTTGCCATCAGAAGCTTCTCAGCGTTTTGAGAAGGGTGTAAACCCTGAAGCTGCTATCTGGTCCCAGGAACGGACTGCTCTGCTCATCAAACGTTTTGCCGGTGGCAGGGTTCTGCAAGGGATCATCGATGTTAATCACCTTAACCTGGAACCGAAAATAGTTACAATCAGTCCGGAAAGAATTAATAAAATACTGGGCCTGGCGATACCGGAAAAAGAAGTCGAAGCGATTATGGGCCGTCTTGGGTTTGAATATAAAGTTAAAAACTCTGGCCAGGTAGAGGTAACAGTTCCCCTGAGGCGAGCAGATATATCAATTGAAGAAGACCTGGTAGAAGAAGTAGCAAGGCTGTATGGGTATGATAGAATACCGACTACCCTGCCCGGTGGCAAATTACATGAGAACCGGGAGTCAGACGAGGAAAAACTCCATAACCTGGTAAGAGCTGTTTTAACTGCCGGCGGATATTATGAGTGTATAACTTATTCTTTTATTAACCCTGAAAGCCTTACGCTGCTAAGAATACCAAATGATGATAGCAGGCGGCAGGTTGTCCCGGTTCAGAATCCTTTTACTGATGATCAATCTGTAATGCGCACAACATTGCTGCCTGGTTTGTTGAGAGTTATGAAACATAACCTTAGCCACCGTGAATTGAACCAGATGCTCTTTGAAATCGGCTCGGTATATGAACCGAAAAGCCTGCCTCTTAAAGAGTTGCCCCGGGAAAGAAAGATGGCCAGTCTGGCCGTAACCGGTCTTGAACCTGAGCCCAACTGGATCAAAGAATCCAGGGAAACTGATTTCTTTACTATTAAAGGAATACTCGACAGTCTCTTTGCAAGGATCCGTATTGATAAGGTTGACTACGTTGCCAGGGATGTACCATTTTTACACCCAACCCGTTGTGCAGTATTAGAAGTTGATGGTAGAGAACTTGGCTGTATCGGGCAGCTCCATCCCGAGATTGCTGAGGAGCTTGAGATTGGCCAGTCCGTTACAGTTTGTGAGCTTGATCTTGAATTGATCGCAGAGCTGTCTGAACTCATCCCCAGGGTTACGGCCATCCCAAGGTTTCCTGCAGCCAAAAGGGATTTGGCCCTGGTAGTATCAAAAGACATTTCTGCAAAGCAGCTTGAGGATACTATCCGGGAAGCGGGAGGAGATCTAGTCAGAGATGTGACATTGTTTGATCTTTACGAAGGCAAACAGATTCCTGATGGTAAACGCAGCCTCGCATATTCCCTCACTTTCCGCCGTGATGAAGGAACGTTGACCGATGAAGAGGTAAATGAGGCTCTTTCCAGGGTGCAGGATGCCCTTCATCAGATTGGCGCTGTATTGCGCAGTTAGTCAGGCAGGATATTAACCCTGTTATCACGAAATATCTAAATTAGTACCTATTTCTGACTAATTGGAAGGCAGGGTGCGGTTTAATGGAAGATAAGGGTAAAAACAGGGTGGCTGTTTACATTATGGGTGAGGAGTACATTCTTAGAGGCTCTTCTTCAACAGAAGAAATGGAACATGTTGGGCGTTATGTTGATAACCTGATGAGAAAGTTGTCGGAAAGCAATCACCAGATGAGCCGCCAACGGATTGCCGTTTTAGCAGCGCTTAACCTTGCCGACGAACTGCTCAGGCTAAAACAGGAAAAACCGCGTACTGCCGACGAAGCTAAAGATATGGAGTGAAATAAATGACCTGGCTCGATATCATTTTAATAGTTGTATTTCTGCTTCATTTCGTCAGCGGTTTTTCACGCGGCATGATTAAGCAGTTGTTTGATATTTTTGGCTTTTTTCTGATCATCATTGCGTCACTTTGGGGTAGTCGTCAATTTAGCTATATCCTTGCCGACTACGTAAACCCTGAAGACATTATGCCCCATCACGAGGTAATTGAGAGCCTGGGAGTGGAGCTCGCTTTTGAAGCAGTTCCCCAGTTAATTGCCGGGGTGTTAACTTTTCTCGCTTTATTTCTTGTATTAAGCGTGGTATTTCGTTTGTTTTCAGGTGGGTTCCGATCGGTTAACCGGATCCCGGTAATCGGGTTTTTCAATCGGGTTGGCGGGGGCGTGCTTGGTGCGCTGGTTGGTGTTTTTTTTGTCTATATTATCATTGCTGCGCTATCCCTGGTGCCCTTGCAGTTTTTTATGGATGCGCTTGATAGCTCTGAAATAGTTTTTATAACCGATCATTACCTGACTCCGATAGCAAAAGATATTGGGGAGATGTTCCTAAACTACTATATCAATATGAATTCCTGATTATCTAAGTAACCCGGTATTTTTATGTGTATAGAATACCGGCATTTTTATGCATAAATCAGCTGTTTAACACAGGAGAATATTTAATCTTGCGGTATTTAAGAAAAAAAATTACAACTGGAAAAGCTGAAAATGTAGCCAGAAGCCTCCTGGGGCACTACCTTTGCCGGAAAACGGAAGATGGCCTGGTAAAAGGAATGATTGTCGAAACGGAAGCTTACTTAAGCAAAAACGATCAGGCCTGCCACGCCTCAAGGGGCAAAACCAGGCGTAACGAAACCATGTTTGGTGAGGCAGGCAAAGCATATATCTATTTCATATATGGAAATTATTACTGCTTTAACGTGGTAACCGGACCGATTGGCCAGGGGGAGGCAGTGTTAGTCAGGGCGGTTGAGCCTTTAGAAGGGCTTGATTTAATGCGTGAGCGAAGGGGTTATCCCGAACTTGATAGAGATTTAACCAATGGCCCGGGGAAATTATGCCAGGCCTTTGCCATTGATAGAACATTAGACGGTCATGAACTATGGCAAGAACCATTGTATTTAAAAGAAAATAGCAGCATAAATGAAAAAACAGAGGTTAAAGCAACGCCACGAATAGGCATATCTGTAGCAACAAGCAAGAAGTTGCGTTATATTATTAGTGGTAGCAATTATTTGTCAAGGAGAGAATCACTTGAATAGCGTAGTAACAAACAGAGAAATTAAAGTGCTTGAGTATGATCAAATCAGGCATAAGCTTGCTGAAAAGACCATTAGCCCGCTGGGCAGGAAAATGGCAGAGGAAATAGTCCCTGTTTCAGACTTCCAACTGGTTTCCAGGCGGCTAAAGGAAACCGGCGAGGCAAGACTTATGTGTTCAAAAAATGCTTTTACTCCTTCACCCGTTGAAGATATTAATGCCTATTTAACCAGGGTTGTTAAGGGTGCATCTTTATCGGGTGCGGAATTGGCGGTAATATTAACTTTCCTAAAAGCCGCGCGCCGCTGGGAGGCATTTTTTAAGGATAAGGATCAGCGTGAACTTTATCCTGCTCTGTGTGTGAAGTCAGGTCAAATTAATACTTGTCCGGAATTACTTTCTGCCCTGGAAAAATCGATTGATCCTGAAGGAAATGTACTTGATACAGCTTCAACAGAACTCGCTTCACTGCGTCGCAAAAAGGTTTCACTGCAAAACAAAATCAGGGAAAAACTTGATGAGTATCTGCGCAGTTCAAGTTACAGACGCTACCTGCAGGAAAGCCTTGTTACAATTCGCAGCGGTCGCTATGTTTTGCCTGTTAAACAGGAGTACCGGCAAAATATAAAAGGTGTTGTCCATGATCAATCAGCCAGCGGTGCAACAGTATTCATTGAACCTCTGCCGGTTGTTAATATGCAAAATGATGCAACTTCACTGCAGCGCCAGGAAGAAAAGGAAATTGAACGTATTTTAATTATGCTAAGCGCTAAAGTAGATGCTGAAAGTGAAAAGCTATCATTTAATAGTAATGTTTACGGAGAACTTGATTTTATAATTGCCCGTGGCCGCCTCAGCCTGGAAATGGATGGTAATGAGCCGTTGCTATACCAGGACAATAAAGCAGGTATATACCTGGAAAAGGCAAAACATCCACTGTTGACCGGAGAAAAAGTGCCTCTTCATCTTGAACTGGGCGATCAAGTCCAAACTCTTGTTGTAACAGGACCAAATACCGGTGGAAAAACTGTAGCACTAAAAACTATTGGTTTACTGACGGTCATGGCACAGAGTGGATTGCATATCCCGGCGGGTAAAGAAACCAGGTTGACTATATTTGATAAAGTTCGTGCCGACATCGGTGACGAGCAAAGCATTGCCCAGTCTCTTAGCACATTTTCCGGGCATATGCATAATATTATTGAGATAATAAATGAATCCGGTCCTATGACCCTGACATTGTTTGATGAACTGGGTGCTGGAACCGATCCTTCTGAAGGTTCTGCTTTAGCCATGGCTATTCTTGGTGAATTAACAACCCGTGAGGCGCTGACAGTTGCGACTACACATATTAATGAGCTTAAATTATTTGCACAGGTCCAGGATAAGATGCAAAATGCGGCCATGGAATTTGATCCTGACACCTTAACCCCGACCTATCGTCTCCTGCAGGGTGTGCCGGGCCAAAGTAATGCTTTTTACATTGCCTCACAGCTTGGNTTGCCTGAACATGTTTTAGAAAAAGCGAAAACATTTGTGCACCGCTCTCACGATCAGGTAGAGTCTGTTATTGCCAGCCTGGTTGAAGATCAACAGCGTTATCATCGTGACAGCCGCCAGGCTGAAATAGATCGCAGTCGGGCCGAGTTGTTAATGGAAGAGCTGGAAAAAGAACAAGAAATGCTAAAGGCCAGGCGTGAGGATATACTGTCTGAAGCCAGGGAAGAAGCAAGGGATATGGTTAAGAAAGCAAAATCCAAAACGGACCAGATTATCAGGGAGTTAAGAACACTGAAAAGTGAAACGGGGAAGCAGGACACTCTTGCCAGGGCTGAACAGGCCCGCCAGGAATTAAACGAATTGCGCAGGGAGACTGATGAACCTGAAGAAATGGAAGACAATGCTGAATTTGGCTTAAAAGAAGAAGATCTGGCAGTAGGTGCACCGGTCTATGTCCGCAGTATCAAGCAAAAAGGAGAAGTAGTTTCTTTCGATAAAGAAGAGGCCCTGGTCCAGGTCGGGGCTATGAAAGTACACCTGCCGCTGCAGGAGTTGCGATTGGATAAGAAATTGGGCAAAAAGGAAGCAGGTGACATTAAGACTCAATCGTCGGGAAGCTATAGTGTTAGCAAAGATATGAGTGTGAAAAATTCAATTGACCTGCGCGGGTTGAACCTGGACGAGGCCCGTCCCCTGGTTGATAAACTGCTGGACAATGCCCTCTGGGCAGGTTTGAGCAGGGTAGACATCATACACGGTAAGGGCACAGGTAAGCTTAAGCAGGGATTGCGCTCATACCTGAAGGAGCACCCGCTGGTTACTGCTTTTCGGGGGGGTAGTTCCGGTGAAGGCGGAGAAGGGGTCACTGTGGTTGAGCTGAAAAGTTAAAAATGTTACTTGTTATTATGGTAAAGGATGAGCAACTGACCATGACTTTAAATATTGAAAAACAGGTTTTAAGCTTGCTGGAACCCGGATTATTTAAAACGACAGATCAGGTAGTAGCAGAATTTCGCATGGAATTCCCTGAACAGTGGAAAGCACTGAAAGAAGAAGGGGAGATACTTTACGGTAACAGCTGTAGTTCATTTCATCAGCCTGCTACCCGTATCTCCCTGGCATTAAGAACTTTTCCTGACACACATGTATTATGTCTGCATGAACAGGGCAAAAGGTTTTGGGGTATAAAAGAATAAAGCCTAAAAGCTATTTAATTGTTTGGATCCGGTCCCCTTGAAACTATCAATGTAACCTGACGGCTTGTGCTCAAGGTTGTCCCCGCTGCAGGAACTTGTTCGATGACTCTGTTTACTCTTACTTCATCATCATAACGCTGTTCCACCACAGTACTCAGACCGAGACTGGACATTTCCATTTCTGCCATTGCCGAGAACTTACCAGTTACATCTGGAACCACGACCGGTCCTGAATCGTCACGTTGGCCGAGAAAGCCGCCACCGGGAGAAGTCGCTGTGCTTACAGCAACGGTAGCCGGATCAGCAGCTGTTCCGTCTGCCTGTTGGGCAGACAAGGTATAGGTGTAAGAACTATCCATTTCAATATTCGGGTCTGAGTACTGGCGAGCATCGGCACTTAGTTCCCTGTAAGTTTCTTCGCCGGTTTCAGTGGATACTTTCTGCAGGACAAAGCCTGCCGCATCAGGTCCGTCATATTCCCACTGCAGGGTCACACCATCTTCAGTCACGTATGCGTTAAATAAAGTAATATCGTCGGTTGTCCGGCCGCGCTGTTCCGCCATATCCAGGACCCTGGGATCAGCCGGCATCTCCTCTGCATCCTGCGGTCCACGACCGGGCCCGCCACGTGTTGACCAGCGTCCATCGGTAATAATATATGGTGGGCGGTTATAAAAGCGTCCATCATGCATGTCACATCTTTGAGCCGGCACCTGGCCTGCAATAAAATAATCGGTTCTGACAGAGTCAGCTTCCTGACATGAATCATTAGGCAACAACCCGGATCTGGAACATACTGCTGCCCGGACAATTCCATCAGGTTGTTCAAAATCCTGGATTTCCAGGTCTTCAAAAGCTTCCAGGAAGACTTCTCGCAGAAAAGCAGTGGAGTATCTCCATCCCTGTTGGATGCTGCCCATTTTAGGTTCGTCATAACCCATCCAGAAGGTGGCAACCAGGTTTGGTGTGTAGGCGGCCAGGTAAACATCCTTCCAGTCGTCGGTGGTACCGGTCTTTGCCGCTACCGGACGGTCAATTTGCAGGGCCCGGCCAAGGTATTGAGTTACGAAGTCCTGCAGAATATCATTAACCAGAAAAACAGCCTGGGGGCTTAATACCTGCTCCGGATTTGCACGGTTTTCATATAAAACCTCTCCATAACGGTCTTCTATTCGTTCTACAGTGTGCAGCCCAACCTTGACTCCATCATTAGCAAAAACACTGTAAGCCTGGGCCATATCAATTGCGCTTACACCCCTGGTAAATCCGCCAAGTGTTAATGCGATATTTTCCATCTCGTCAGGGTGAAGTGTGGTAATACCCATCCTCTGAGCATATTCAGCTCCAACCCGTGGTCCTAAATCCTCAAAAGCCCTTACCGCCGGAATGTTATATGAGAAATACAGGGCATCACGGGCCGGAATAAAGCCCCTGAATTGATAGTCGAAATTTTCCGGGAACCAGTCACCCCTGGGGCCTATATATGGAGAGTCATCAAGGGTTGAGCCGGCACCGGCCAGAGTACCTTCTTCAAAAGCAGGGCCGTAAGTTATTATAGGCTTAATAGCTGAACCGGGCTGACGTAAAGTTTTAAAACGAAGAATTTCATCAACCCTTTTCTGGTATTCTCGCCCTCCACCTAACGCCCGGATCTGGCCTGTTTCAGGGTCAGCAAGGACGATGGCTGCCTGGGGTTGGGCCACACCGGTTTCTTCATCTTCCAGTTCTTCAAGCTGGGCCCTGGTTAGATCCTGATCGCCGGTCAGGGAAGCAATTGCTGCCCTGGCTTCGGCCATGTTTACATGAATAGTTGTAGGATATAACTCTTCGTTGGCCAGCACTGATTCAACATGGATCTGCATTTTAGGATCGAGGGTAGTGTAAACCCTTAGTCCGTCTGTATAAATTGCCAGGTAAGCTTCCTGGCGTGAGTCAATCGTAGGCAGACCAGTAAGAATCTCTATTAGTTCCTCGTGAACAACATAATCTACGAAATGCGGGTAGGGATATTCCTCTTCTCTCGGTGTTCCGTATGACATCTGCCGGTTCAGGGCCTGGTTATATTCTTCTTCAGTCAGCATTTCCTGCCTGTGCATATTACCAAGGACAATGCGCATTCTGGCTTCTGCTTCAGCCTGGTTATCAAAAGGATTAAATAAATTTGGTGACTGCACGGCACCGGCAAGCATAGCTGCTTCATTTACATTAATTTCTTCCACACTTTTGTCAAAATAAGTTTGTGAAGCGGCTTCAACACCGTAAGCCCCATTACCGAAATATATCCGGTTTAAATACATTTCCAAAATCTCATTTTTACCATATATTTGTTCCAGCTGAATAGCCAGCCATATTTCCTGAACTTTTCTTTCATAACTAGTTTCAGTGGTTAAAAATGCATTTTGCGCCAGCTGCTGGCTGATGGTGCTGGCCCCCTGGACTATTCTGCCGGCTCTCAGGTTGGCGTACGCCGCCCTTATACTGCCGGTAATATCAAACCCGAAATGATCGTAAAAGCGTTCATCCTCAATGGCAATAAAGGCCTGCTGAACATGCTCAGGGACCTGGTTGAGACTGACAGCAATCCGGTTTTGTTCTTCATGTAACGCGGTTATTTCTTCGCCATTAACATCGAAAAGGTAAGATGTTTCCACCGTTGCCAGTCGAGTAGTGTCAAGTTCAGGTGCATCGCTGATATAACTGTTTAAGACTGCTGCAGCAGCGCCGCCTCCAATAAGAAGTAACAAAAAAAATACGAGCAGTATAATTTTTAAAATGCTGCGTTTTTTCCTTGGGCTTTTCTTTTTGGTTTTATCTATTTCTTGATCAAACGGTTTTTTCTTTTCTACCAACTTATAGTCAACCTCCTAGGGACAAAAAAAATCATCTGTTCACATTATAACACAGCTTTTCAATGGTTATAATTGCAAAAGATGAACTAAATATTAAGTAAAAAATATATTTTGTTAAGCTTTATATTTACATTGCGCCTAATTGTTTGAACAGGGTATCCAGGGAGCCACTGTCTGGTAAAATCAAAACGCTGCCCTCGATTCCGTTGTTTTCTACATTCAAAAACGTTTTAAGCAAGATTAGCTGGTCGTCTACCGTTGTTGTTTCCGCTATTACAGTGCCCAGTATAGCCCCGGCCATATCAACACCTAGTTTTGGAGGCGAAGCATTAAAGGTTAGTCCGGTCATAAAAGAAAGTGCGCTTAAATATGATCCGGTTATAATATTACCCAGTTCCATCAGCAGAGAACGTTCCATTTCGCCCATATCCTCAGAGCTTTCTGGCATTATTCTTAGTATCATTTTTTGTGCTGCCTCAAGCGGCATCACGAACACTACGACAAGTCCGAAAGATGTGCATTCTGCTTCACAAAAAGTTGCAGTTACAAGGTTTTCAGGATCACCAAAAGACTCCGGCACATCCTGCAGAGGCTCAACCTTTACAACAGGCACGGCCATATCAATTCTTTCGTCATCTAACATTGAGGAAAGTGAGGTAACTGCATTGCCTACCCCGATATTTGCCAGTTCCCTTAAGAGGTCCTGCTGTTCTTCGCTAATACTGTTTAAAGACTCCATTCTAACACCTCCGGGAATTTCATACTGCTAAATATTCTTGTTAAATACTTTAATCCCTTCATTAAAAAAAGATTTCTTGATGAAAGTTACTTAAAAGTATACCCATTTATTAATTGATCATGTAAAATATTAAGTAGTAAAACAAAATGTACCAGCAGGAGGATTATTTATGAGCGGTCATCAGGCAAATGAACTTGAAGCAGCAAAGGCAGCTGAACTGGAAGCATTTTTTTATCCTGAGTCAATTGCGGTAATCGGGGCCAGTCAAAATGCGCTTAAACCTAACGGGATACCTTTATACCTTTTGAATATGTTTGGTTTTAAGGGGGATGTTTATCCGGTTAATCCAAAATATGAGAATGTGGGTGGGCTAAGGTGTTACCCTTCGATTCTTGATATTGAAGCGCCGATAGACCTGGCAATCATTGGAGTTGCCGCTGCCCAGACTATGGCTGTTCTGGAAGAATGTGAAAAGAAACAAGTCAAAACAGTAATCATTTTTACTTCAGGTTTTGCTGAAGTTGGTGAAGAAGGGCGAAAGGTTCAGGATGAAATGAAAAAACTGGCTGACAGGAGCGGTATACGCATTCTTGGTCCTAACTGTTTAGGCATTTTGAATTATTACAATGGAAACATGGCCAGCTTTTTCTATAACCAGGAACGCAGGGACCTGGTTCATCCAAAAAAACTTTCTTTTATTACCCAGAGCGGTGGTCTTGGTGGAATCATATACCAGATGGTTATGCAGCTTTCAATTGGGTTCAACTATTTTGTCAGCACCGGTAATGAAGCAGATGTATCATTTGCAGAAATTTTAAACTACCTGGTCAGGCAGGATGAGGTTACTATTGTGGCCGGTTATCTTGAAGGGCTGCAAGGTGATGGCAGGCTGTTTATGGAAGCATGCCGGCATGCCCTGGAGCAAAAAAAACTGGTTACCATGCTTAAAGTGGGACGAACAGAAAGTGGTGCTGCCGCCGCGGCATCTCACACAGGTGCCCTGGTCGGTTCCGATCAGGTTTACGATGGTATGTTTAAACAATATGGCGTGCCAAGAGCTGACGATGTTGAGCAGATGAATGCCCTGATTGCCCTCTATGCTACCGGGAGATTGCCCCGTGGTAAAAAAATGGCGATCATAACTATTTCCGGTGGCGGCGGAGTAGTTGTTGCTGACAAATGTCCTCAATACGGCCTGGAAGTTGTCAGCCTGACAGAATTAACCCAGCAAAAGCTGAGGGAATTTTTCCCGGTTTTCGGAGCGGTAGGTAATCCTGTTGATTTAACTTCACAGTTGTTTATTGATACAGAATTGTTTCAGCGGGCACTGCGCCTGGTAATGCAGGATCCTGAGGTTGATGTTGGCGGCTTCTTCTATAACCTTGAAATGCCTGATCCGGAAGCAGCACAAAAAATTATTGAAGTTTACAGGGAAGTTGAAAAGCCGCTTATTATATTTACATGGCCTACAGGGCAGGATTATGCTATAAAAGCTAAAAACACCCTGGTTCAGGCCGGTGTTCCAGTAATTGAACATATTCCCAGTGGGCTATGGGCCATCAATGCCCTGGCTGACTGGGTTCAGAAAATTGAGCGTCCCCGCTATAAACATTTCAGTAAGCCTGGCAAAGCCAGGGCTTTTGCCCGCAGCCAAATAAGTGAAAAGACAGGGGAAACCGGCGGTGCATTAACCGAATGGCGTTCCAAGCAGATTTTAGAAGCCTATGATATACCTGTAACGAAAGAAACTCTTGTCAAAAGCCCTGAAGAAGCTGTAAAAGCTGCCAGGGATATAGGGTATCCGGTTGCACTGAAAATTATGTCTCCTCAGCTTCTCCATAAAACTGATGTCGGGGGATTGGAGTTAAACCTGAATAACGAAAATGAGGTTTTAGAGGCTTTTGATGCCATAATGACCAGAGTTAAGCAGGAGCGGCCAGATGTTTACCTGGAGGGAATCCTGGTCCAGGAGATGCTAAAGCCGGGATTGGAAGTTATTGTAGGAGTTAAAAACGATCCAATCTTTGGGCCTGCCGTTGTTTTCGGGCTTGGCGGTGTTTATGTTGAAGTATTAAAAGACGCTTCCACCAGGGTTGCTCCGCTCAGCGAAGAGGATGCCCGTGAAATGATCCGGGATATAAAAGGCAAAGCACTTTTAAGCAGTTTCCGCGGTCAAAAAGAACGTGATGTTGAGACCCTGGTCAGGGTATTAATGAATATTTCCAGGCTTGCCTTAGAGTTGAAGGATGAAATCGAAGAAATTGACATTAACCCACTAATACTATACGAAAATGGCGCAGGTGCTGTTGCTGCCGATGCTCTGATAGCAGTGAAAAAAAATACTTAAAAGGCCTGGCCAGCTTATGATATAATAGGTGTCGGGTGAAAAAATGACATTAAAAATAAAAAAAACCGACTATATTGTAATAACGGCTATACTGGTTTGGGGTCTTGTAGGTTTCTGGTTTAATGTACAGGGTGCCGGGGCTGCTGAGCATAAGTATGCAACAATCTATGTGCAAAATGAACAGGTTGCAGAACTGTCACTTTCTGAAGCGGATAGCTATGAATACAGCTTTGACTTTGGCCCGGAAAATGAGCATACTGCTCTTGTTGAAGTCGAAGAGGGGCGAATCAGGATGTTACCTCTAGAAGATGACATCTGTCCCAGGCATATCTGTTCACACACCGGTTGGATTGAATACACTTATGAAAAGATTGTTTGCCTGCCAAACCAGATCATGGTTGTATTCAATGAATCATCAAGGGGTACTACCAGGGAAGACCTTGATGGTGTGACTTATTAAGCCGATTAATTGTCAAATATGTTGACAAAGAAAATAACTGTCTATATAATTACTGTAGTTTTTTTGGGAAGTGGTGAAAATGTACATATACCTGCCTGAGGTTAAGCAAAAAGAAGGCGAAGCGCTTGATTACCTGTTTGAGGAAAACCTTTCCGAGTGGTTTGATGATTTTTCCGAAGGCGGCACAGTGAAGCTGCAGGTAAGTGTTTCCGCCAGTGCGGACAAAGTACTGGTAAAAGGTAACTTTAATGCTGTTATAAAGGCTGTTTGTTCCAGGTGTCTCGAAAACTTTGAGCATCATTTAGAAGCTGATTTTACTGAGGTTTTTAGTGTGCTAAAGGAAGTTTTGTCTGGCAGCACTCCTGACAGCCTGGCTGCGGAAACTGCAAATATGCATACTGTTGCGGGTGACTATCTTTATTTAGAGGAATACATCCGGCAATTGATTATACTGGCCCAGGAGCATAGTCCTTTGTGCAAAGCAGATTGTAAAGGCATTTGTTCCGGCTGTGGTACAGACCTGAACAACTCTTCCTGTAGTTGCTATATGGATGACGAAGTAGTTGATATCAGACTGTTAAAGCTAAAAGAACTGAAACAGAGATAACTAGTAAATAAGGAGGCGTTACAGTGGCTGTTCCCAAGAGAAAAACTTCAAAATCTAAGAGGGATATGAGGCGCTCGCAGTATAAATTAAAAGCTCCCCATCTTATTCCCTGTCCACAGTGTCATGAGCTTAAGCCCGGCCATAAGGTTTGCTTAAACTGCGGACACTATAAAGGTCGGGAAGC
>SL_8KL_010_SEDDRAFT_10002924_pt1 | contig 14198 bp, 11 predicted proteins | sample SodLakKL_010_SED_4_FD_11160 | JGI IMG/M metagenome (IMG submission 11160) | reverse complement strand
TTCATGAAAATTATGCACCCAATATTGTTGTAGGTTTTGCACGGTTCAACGGAACATCAGTAGGTATTGTTGCGAACCAGCCAAATTACCTTGCAGGAGTTCTGGATATCAGTGCTTCAAGAAAAGCAGCAAGATTTGTTCGCTTTTGTGATTCATTTAATATTCCTTTGGTAACATTGGTTGATGTTCCCGGATTTTTACCCGGCACTACACAAGAGTATGGTGGAATAATCGTTCATGGAGCCAAATTGTTGTATGCTTATGGCGAAGCAACGGTACCTAAAGTGACAATAGTGCTTAGGAAAGCTTATGGTGGTGCATATTGTGTGATGAGCTCGAAACATCTGAGGGGTGATATTAATTATGCCTGGCCAACTGCAGAAATTGCTGTTATGGGGCCGAAAGGAGCTATTGAGGTATTGCATAACAAAGAGATAAAGAACATTGAAGACGAGAAAGAAAAGGAAAAATTCATAATCGAACGTGAAGAAGAATATGTTGAGAAATTTGCAACGCCTTATATTGCTGCCAAATATGGCTATATTGATGATGTAATAGAACCCAGAAACACACGCTTTCGTGTCATCAGGGCATTGCAGTCGCTGGCTACTAAAAAAGAATTGAATCCACCTAAAAAACATTCAAATATTCCATTGTAAATAGTTGTTTGGTATATGTTTAAATATATGTTTTTCTTAATATTAAATGTTGCGCAAAATCCTAATTCAGTTGATAAAGGCGACGTACGTGTTTTTGCTGAGCATGATCCTTATGGCATAATTATGGCCATTATAGGTATGGGTATTGTTTTTATCGTACTGGTGTTGTTGTTTATAATTTTTACCAATACGCCTTTATTTTTTAAATTGGGTTTCCGGAACAAGCTAAAAAATCTTTTTGCATTAAGGAAGAAAAAAGAAGAAGTCAAAAACGAGCAGGAAACTATATCTGAAGAGCAACAAGAGGAAGAGCTTTCCGGTGAAGTTAATGCAGCAATAGCAGCAGCAATTTATCTATACCGTACTGAGCTGCACGACTATGAAGACACAGTGCTTACCATTAGAAAAGTTTCCAGAACTTATTCGCCGTGGAACTCAAAAATATATAATCTTAGAAATAATCTAAATGCAAATATATAATGAAGAAGTATCAATTAACCATACATGGCAATAAATATAATGTTACTATTATAAATGTCGAGGAAAATGTTATTGAGTTGGAGGTTAATGGCTCAAATTACCAAGTTGAGGTAGACAAATCAATTCAACCTGTAAAGACACCCAAATTAGTAAGGTCTTCAGGTGTTCCTTCTACGGATACTACACCCTCGGCAGGTACCGGGACAAAGACTACAGGTACAGGAATAGGTACTGTAAAAGCCCCACTTCCCGGTACAGTTTTAAAAATACATGTTAAAGAAGGAGATACTGTAAAGATGGGTCAAAAACTCATTACGCTTGAAGCTATGAAAATGGAAAATAGTTTGGACTCTGACAAGGACGGAAAGGTGCTATCTATTAAGGTAAAATCCGGTCAGTCCGTTATGGAAGGAGAGGAATTGATTGAAATAGGAGATTAATTATGGAGATAGTAGAATTATACGATTTTATTGCTCATCAATTAAATGAGTTTATAGGATACACAGCATTTAGCAATGTTACTATTGGCCATATTATTATGATATGTGTGGGCTTGATTTTTATCAATTTAGCTATTACTAAACAATATGAGCCATTATTACTTATACCTATAGGATTTGGGATTATTATAGGAAATATCCCTCTTCCTGAAGACACTGATTTTAGTATAGGAATATTTGAAGAGGGAAGTGTTTTTAATATACTTTATTATGGGGTACAGAGTGGTCTTTATCCTCCTTTGATATTTTTAGGAATTGGTGCGATGACTGATTTTTCATCATTGTTGTCCAAGCCTAGACTTGTTTTGTTAGGTGCTGCTGCACAATTTGGGATTTTTGCAGCTTATGCTTCCTCTCTTATTCTCGGTTTTACTCCTGCCCAGGCCGGAGCTATTGCTATTATCGGAGGCGCTGACGGTCCCACTGCAATTTTCCTGTCATCACAATTAGCCCCTGAGTTTATCGGTCCAATTGCTATTGCGGCTTATTCATATATGGCGCTCGTACCGATTATACAGCCACCGGTTATGCGCTTGCTGACTACCAAAAAAGAACGTGTGATACGCATGAAGCCACCACGAGCCGTTCCAAAGCAAGAGAAAATAGTTTTTCCAATTGTAGGGTTATTACTTACAACTTTTATAATGCCTACCTCTTTGCCGTTGTTGGGTATGCTATTTTTCGGGAACCTTCTCAAAGAAAGTGGCGTTACTGACCGGCTTGCAAATACTGCAAGAACATCATTAATAGATATTGTTACAATATTTTTGGGACTTACCGTAGGAGCTTCAACTCAGGCTGCTATATTTTTGACTAAAGAGTCATTAATGATTTTTGCACTGGGTGTTGGGTCTTTCATAATTGCTACTTTTAGTGGAGTTATCTTTGCTAAAATTATGAACTTCTTTTCCAAAGATGGTGATAAAATAAACCCATTGATAGGTAACGCGGGAGTTTCAGCAGTCCCCAACAGTGCCAGGGTGTCACAACAAGTTGGTCTTGAATATGATAAAACCAATCACCTATTAATGCATGCTATGGCATCAAATGTCTCCGGAGTTATTGGATCAGCTATTGCTGCCGGTATTCTTCTGAGCTTCCTTACTTAAACTTAATTAGTATTATCACTAGTGCTCAGTTAGGAAATTAAAATATAGAAATTGAAATAAAATCCAATTGGGATTGGGAAATTTATTACTAATTGAGCAATAGTGAAACTTTGGAATAAATACGTGATAAACTATTAAATATAAAAACATTTATAGTGTAGTTACTCTTTTCCTTTTACTCTCAATAATCTTTTTTAAGTATTTTGCCGGTTGTTCAAACCTTTGAATTATATATGGTTTATAGCTGGCTTCATGATAAGTTTGAATACGGTATTTTTCAAAAACATCAGCGCTTACTTCGCCTTTTTCACATGATATACCTGAGATATCTGCCGGCAAACAGTGCATGTATAGAGCATCCTGGTTTTTGGTTAGCTGCATTTTATCTTTGTTATACTCCCAATCCTTATATTTTTCATTGTATGTAAGACATTCTTTTTCAAGTTCAGTTAAACCTTGTTTATCTCCATTTTTCAAGAGTTCTGTTCTTTGTTGCATTACTTGATAAGGTGCCCAGCTTTTGGGATATACTATGTCAGCATCTCTCATCGCATCATCCATTGAGTGACTTATTTTAAAGTTACCTNCACTTTTTTGAGAATNTTCCGAGGCTATGTTAACGATCTCGGGAATAAGTTCGTAACCTTCCGGATAGGCAAGTTCTATATCCATGCCAAAACGCGACATAAGCGTAATAATCCCTTGTGGTACGGAAAGAGGTTTGCCATAGCTGGGAGAATAAGCCCAACTCATAACCATTTTTTTACCTTTTAAATTTTCTAATGAACCAAAGTAGTTTTTCAAGTGTAACAAATCAGCTAAAGATTGTGTGGGGTGGTCCATATCGCATTGCAGATTCACAATGCCTGGTCTTACGGGAAGAACTTTTTCATGATATCCTTCATCAAGTGATTCGCCAACTTCACGCATGTATTTATTGCCTTCACCAAGATACATGTCGTCCCGAATGCCTATAGTATCAGTTAAAAAAGAGATCATTTGTGCTGTTTCTCTTACTGTTTCTCCATGAGAAATTTGTGACTTTTCTTCATCCAGATCTTGTACTTCCAAGCCCAACAAATTGCAGGCCGAGGCAAATGAAAATCGTGTGCGAGTTGACTTATCTCTGAATAAAGAAACGGCCAATCCTGAATCGAATGATTTCAAAGAAATATTGTTTTCTCTCAATTGCTTCATCAAGTTAGCTATCTGTAGTATTGCTAATATATCCTCATCAGTCTTTTCCCATGTCAGTAAAAAGTCTTTTTTATATAAAGCTGATTTGATTTTTGAGATACTTTCAATCTGTTTTTCTATATTCATGGTTATTATTTTTTGATATTTATATTCGGTTGTTAGTCATCAAATTGTTGACATTAATTTGACCCGGATAATCCTAGGTGAATTTGTCTTGTTCAAAGGTAAAATTCTATGCGCAAATTTTTGCCTTGATAGATCTATGTTTAACGGGGTTTGAAGCCTTTACTCAGCATATTCATAAGCATAGGCTGCATAGAAAGCTGAAGCTGCTACAAGATCACTTACCGGCACTTTTTCATTTGGGGCATGAGCCATGACCTCTTTCCCCGGACCGAAGCCAATAACAGGTATTCCATATATTCCATTTATAGTAACCCCGTTTGTTGAGAAAGTCCATTTATCAACTTTTGGCGTTTTTGAAAATAATTTTTCAAACGTGCTTATGCCGGTTTTTATTGAAGGATGGTTTTCATCAATTTTCCAGGTTGGATAATATTTTTCCATTCCATATTTTAGCCCTGTAAAAGATGTTTCTTCGTATTGCAGTATCTCAATTTTTGCATTATAGTCTTTTATAAGGTTTTCAATTTCCTTAACTGCAGATTCTTTGGTTTCACCCCATGTTAACCTTCTGTCGAGGTGTAATTTTGCATAATCGGCAACAGCACATAGTGAAGGGCTTCCTGAAATAAACTCGGAGATAGTAATAGTACCTTTGCCAAGCAATTCATCATCTTTAAGCTTTTCGTTAAGTTTTTCTACTTCAAGGGCAAATTTTGAGGCCATATAAATAGCGTTTTCACCTCTTTCGGGCGCCGAGCCATGCGAGGAAGTTCCGTAAAAATGCACTTTCATTTCCATACGTCCTCTTTGCCCGCGGGTTATATTTAAGTCAGTCGGCTCGGTNCTGATAACCAGGTCCGGCTTTAATTTTTCTTCTTCCACAAGATATTTCCAGCAAAGCCCATCGCAGTCTTCTTCAATAACGCTGCCTACGAAATATATGGTAAGGTCTTTATCGAAACCCAGCTCTTTAAGTATACGTCCTGCTGTTACAAAAGCTGCAATGCCTCCTTTTTGGTCTGCTGCACCGCGTCCAAGAACATAGCCATCTTTCACTTCTCCGCTTAGTGGATCAAAATCCCAATTATCCAGCCTTCCAAAATCAACAGTATCTATGTGTCCGTCTATAGCAAGGATCTTTTCTCCATGGCCAATACGTCCTATAATATTTCCCAGCTTGTCCATCCATACAGAGTCAAAGCCGGCCTTTTCCATTTGACTTTTTAACTCATCCTGTACTTCTTTTTCTTGTAGACTAACGGATTTTATTTTTATAAGGCTAGATAAGTTTTCGGCTGTGTAGTCTTCGTATTTTTCAGCTAGTGAGTTTATTTTTTCGTATAAAGTAGCTCATAGTTTTTATTTTTTTAATATTATATATTGCATAATTTATTTTTTATATTATGCACAAGATAGGGGTTACTATAAATATTTTATTCTTCCAGGAACTCCTCCATGTATTCAGCTATTGATCTGTCGTTTCTCAGGTGAGGTATTTTGTTTTGTCCTCCAAGCTTGCCAATTGATTTCATATATTCTCGAAAACCATTTTCTTTTACTTGACTTATAATAAGGGGTTGTATAAATTTGCCCTGTACCAGCTCTTTGTAATATGGATTCTTTTCCTGCATGGAATTATCAAGGGCATTCTTGAATTCCTCCATTGATTCCGGCTTTTTAGAGAATTCAATAAACCATTCATGGCAAGGTTTTCCATCCGGGTTGTTTACTAACGGTGCCAAAGTGAATTCAACAGTTTCCGCACCGGTTTTTTGACAAGCTTCCATAATTGAAGCTTCAACTTCTTCAGCAATCACATGTTCGCCGAATGCAGAGGTGAACTCCTTGATTCTTCCTGTTACAGTAAGTCGATATGGATTTTTTGAAACAAACTTTACTGTATCGCCCAAATTATATCCCCAAATACCGGCATTATTATTTATGATTACAACATAGTTGATCCCTGTTTCAACTTCAGCCAGGGATAGCCTTGGTGGATCGGGTTTGTGAAAATCTTTTGCCGGGATAAATTCAAAAAATATTCCCATATCCGGAACTAGTATCATTCCATTGCCGGGAAATTCATCTTGAAAAGCGATAAATCCTTCAGAAGCAGGGAAAACTTCCAGGTAGTCCAGTTGACCACCTATAAATTCTTTTAGTCGGTGTTCGTATGGGTCAAAATTTACACCACCATGAACAAACAATGAAAAATCCGGAAAAACTTCTTTTACAGTGGATTTCCCGGTTTTTTGCAACAATCGTTCGAAATACAATTCAACCCAAAGTGGTATTCCACCTATTAAAGACATGTTTTGGTTTTGAGTTTCTTTAATTATGGCTTCTACTTTATCTTCCCAAACTTCAATACAGTTGGTTTCATAGGTAGGTAATTGATTCTTTCTTAAAAATCCGGGAACATGGTGGTTTGCAATACCTGAAAGCCGGCCGGTTAATATTCCTCCTGTTTTTTCCAGCTTTGGGCTGCCTGAGAGAAACATAAGTTTTCCCTTAAGAAAATCTGTTTTCCCTGTTTTAAGCAGATACATCAGCAATGCGTAGCGGGTGGAATTGATATGATTATGAATAGAATCAGTTGTAATGGGAAGGTACTTAGCTCCGGCGGTTGTGCCGGAGGACTTTGCTAAATACAATGTTTTTGACGGCCACAAAACATTTTTTTCACCTTCAATTATCCGGTCAATATAAGGCTTAATGTCCTCGTAATCACGTATTGGTACATTTTTTTTAAAATCTTCGTAACTGTTGATATTTTGGAAATTATGTTCTTTTCCGAAAGCTGTCTTTTTGCCTTTTTCTATAAGTTTTTTGAATTCTTTTTGCTGAAGTTCAGCAGAATTCGTTTCCCATGACTTGAATCGTTTTTTATAGAATTTAGAGGTGATTCGTGCACCCCGTTGTAGTAAGTTCATGATCTTTAGTTTAAGTAATAACTAATGAGGTTTGTTTTATATTGCCCTTTACCTTATTAGGGTATAAAATTACAATAATAAATTTGTATTATTGAAAAAATATTCTAATAAGTTCGGTATATACATCAACCCCTTTTGTCAGTTTTTTTATGGGCATTCTCTCATTAACTGCATGTATTGTTTCAATCAGTTCTATATCCATAAAGACAGGTAGTATACCATAAGCAGGGATCCCTTTTGCCCTGAAATATCTGTTATCGTTGGTTGCAGGGAAGAGTATAGGAATAACTTCTGCTGCTGGGTAAACATGTTTAAGGGCATCACCCATTTTATAAAAATATTCATCGATTTCTGTAGGAGGAGATTCCAATCCTTCCTGTATTATTTCTATTTCAATATTATCGTTATCCAGCCATCTTCTTACGTTGCTTAAAAATTCATCTGTTTCTACATTTGGCAGTAAGCGACAATCAAGGATTGATGTGACTTGTTGTGGTATTATATTTGGAGGTCCGGGTGGTGTGTTAATTCCGGTAACAGTTATTGTATTGCTAATAAGAGAATGCATAATTTCGTCTCTTTTCATAATGGGGACTGCAAGAGGTTTTAAAAGCCTAATGTTTCTCAGGCTTGCTCCCAATATGCCTGTTTCTAATTTTCCCAGCTCTTCGAACATTTTATAGGTAGTTTCTGAAAATTGTACCTGCCTGTTCTTGTTATGCCAAATAAGCCGGTCAAGAGCATCAACTTTTTCCTGTGTGGCATAGCTGATTGGGGGAACTGAGCCGTGACCTGAAGTTTCCATTTTTAGAGTTAGTTTTAGCCAAAGTGTGCGTTTAGTTGCAACAGATACGCCAAACAATTTACGACCAAGCTCCTCTGATAACACTCCCGGCAGGCCTGCGCCTCCTTCATTATATACTACCAATGGGTTTAATTTGTCCAGATATCTCTCAGTTACAACTTTGCCTCCTGTAACCCCCCCCCTTTCTTCACCAGATACTGAGAGCAGAGTTACATTATATGGAAGGTCTTCTTTATTTGCTTTATCAATAAAATTTTTCATGGCCATTAATTGCATTATAGCCATACCCTTCATATCTATGGCTCCCCTTCCCCAAACATACCCATCTTCAATTGCTCCTGAGANTGGCGGATGGGTCCATAATTCCGGATTCTCAGCAGGAACNACNTCTATATGGTTTAAGAGAATTATATTTGGCTTTTCCTTCTCTAAAGGATATAATGATGCAGCAAAATTGAAAGTATCTTTATCTTCAGTAAAAATATCCACATGTAAGCCCATCTCTTTACATGTCTCGGCAAGAAACATACCTGCTTCTTTTTCATTACCTGTAACCGATTCGATGCTGAGGTATTTGCTTAAAAGTTTTGCTTCTTCCGGTATGGAATCATTATGAGTTACATCAGCATTACTTTGAAATGGTATAAACAGATATGCTATCAAAAAAAGCAAATATGTAAGAGCCTTTACACCACAATATTTCATAAAACGGCTTTTTTCAATTTATTCGAATTTAATTAATGTTTATCACAAATATAAGAATGTTGATTGCAATGGCAATCAGTAAATTTTCCCAAAAGCAAAACGGTTTTATTGGAATAATGTTTTTAAAAAAGTTTTAAAAACTATTTTTTAAGTTTTCAATAGAATGTAATATCATTTCATTATTTGCGGGGAGCTCAAAATATGGTTCTGATTGATGATTGTTCAAGGCTGATATAGCATCTTTAATAGCTAACCAGGCAGAGAAAGCTAACATGAAAGGTGGTTCTCCCACGGCCTTACTTTTTCTTATTACCGGTGGATTAGGCACATTTTTTAGTATTTCTACATTAAATGTTTCCGGTATGTCTTCTATAGAAGGGATTTTATATGTGCTTGGTGAATAATTCAAGAGTTCCCCCTTTTCTCCCCATTTTATTGTTTCGGTAGTACACCATCCCATTCCCTGAATAAACCCTCCTGCAATCTGCCCCATGTCAATGTTGGTGTTAATTGGATCCCCAACATCGTGAACAATATCTGTTCTTAAAATTTTTGCATCCCCTGTTAATATGTCAATTTCTGCTTCTGAAATTGCCATTCCATATGCAAAATAATAAAATGGCTCTCCTTTGCCTTTTTCACGATCAAAATGTATTCCCGGAGTTTTATAGTATCCTGTTGTGCTAAGACTTATCCTCTCTTTATGAGCCCTTTCTACAAGTTCATTAAAAGCTATTTTTTTATCAGAATGGGACTCATCATAAACCCATCCATCATTAAAGATTAAATTTTTGCCTGCCGCAATATTATATTTTTCTTCAAACATTGTTCTTGCACAGGGTGTTAATCGTTCTTTTAATATTGTCATGGCATTTTTTACAGCCATTCCATTAAGATCGCTTCCCGAAGAAGCGGCAGTTGGCGATGTGTTAGGCACTTTTGATGTGTTGGTTGCATTTACTTTTACTTTATCATATGATACGCCCAGTTCCAGGGCTGCTATTTGCCATACTTTGGTATGTAATCCCTGTCCCATTTCTGTTCCCCCATGGTTTACCAGTACTGTGCCGTCACGGTAAATTAATACTAATGCACCCGCCTGATTTAGAAAGGATGTTGTAAATGAAATGCCAAACTTTACAGGTGTTAGCGCTATGCCTCGTTTGGTATATTTGTTATTTTTATTGTAGCTATTTATCTCTTTTCTTCTTTTCCAATATTGGCCGGATCCGGTTAGTTTGTCCCAGATAGTAAAAAGGTGATTGTTTTTTACTTTTTGTGCGTAAGGTGTTTCGTTTCTGTCATTTTTGCCGTAAAAATTTTTGTAACGTATATCAGCAGCATCTTTTTTCAAAAATCTTGCTATACGGTCAACAATATTTTCTATAACAGCAATACCTTGTGGGCCGCCAAATCCCCTGAATGCCGTGTTGGATGGCAGGTTGGTTTTCCAGAGGTTGCCTGTTATCCGCATATTTGGAATATAATAAGCGTTCTCTGCATGGAAGAGGGCTCTTTCGAGTACGGGGATTGACAAGTCGGTAGCCATACCTGCGTCGGCGTTCATATTAACAATACATGCTTGTATTTCTCCTTTCTCGTCAAATCCCACCTTGTATTCTGATTTAAATCGGTGTCTTTTACCTGTATATTTTTGATCTTCGTCCCGTGACAATTGTATTTTGACTGGTCTGCGGGTGGCATCTGCCAGTAGGGCAGCCCATGCAGCTACATGGTTTCCTTGCAGCTCTTTGCCGCCAAATCCTCCTCCCATCCTTTTCACTTCACATACTACCTGGTTTGCGGGCAAATTCAAAACACCTGCAACAGCTAATTGTGTTTCTGTTGGGCTTTGTGAAGATGCATAAACGGTCATTTCCCGATTTTCACCCGGTACACACAAGGCAACTTGAGTCTCAAGGTACCAGTGTTCCTGGGCGCCGGAGTTTAAAGTGCCTTCCAAAACATTTTCTGAGTTTTGCAAGACAGTGTCCGGGTCTCCTGTTTCGATTCTTCGTGGATTTATTAAGCGGCTGTCATTTTTAATAGCCTCATCTATAGTTAGTATAGGTTCAAGGGTTTGGTATTCAATTTTTATTTTCTTTTCAGCTTCTAATGCAGAAGCCATATCGTCAGCGGCTATCAAAAAAACAGCCTGCCCAATGCAGTTAACTGCTCCATCTGCCAGGCATGGCTCGTCCATTGCGATAGGGTTTAATTGATTGTGCCCTGGTATTCTTTTGAAATCAAGTATGTCATGAACACCTTTGACATTGAGTGCTTCTGACAGATCATAATCTACTATATGTGCATAGGCGTGGGGACTGAAAACCACCTTGCCTGTGAGCATTTGGGTGCTACCATCCATATCACCCACATAAACAGCCTCGCCTGTAACATGCTGAATTGCGCTTTCGTGATATGTTTTATTGAGGTTTTTATTCATAATTCCACATATATGGTTTATTTCTGGTTAATCATATTTAGCAACAGGTTTTTTGCTGCTATCATCCGATAATTCTTGTTGGCACGGGCATCGGAAATTGGTGTGAAATCCTTTTCTAATAAATCTCCTGCTTGTTCAAGGGTTTGTATTGTAATATGCTTCCCGGATAAATAGGATTCCGTATTAATAGCTCTTTTAGGTTTTTCTGCCATTCCACCATATGCAAGGATAATATCCTCTACAACATTATTATCCGTAGTTTTTAATCGAATTGCAATACTTAAGGTGGAAATATCCAGTAATCTCCTGGTTGAAATTTTTTGCGACTGAATTATTATTCCTGCTTCCTGTACCGGTATAAATATATTAAGTAATAGTTCTTCGGGCTCGAGGCAAGTCGTACGATAGTCAATGATGAAGTCCTCTATTGGAACCCATCTTGTGTGCTTGTGATTGCCCAGTTTGAGCTGTGCTTTGTGTGCTATAAGCAGAGGTATCAGGTCACCTACGGGAGATGCTGTTGTCAGGTTTCCTCCTATAGTTGCAACATTCCGTATTTGCCATGAGGCAAAGACTTCCAGCATTGGCATTAATGTTTGCAGATTTTCATCAGCGAAAGTTTTAAGCTTTTCAATCGTAACTCCTGCTCCAATACAGTGGCCATCATCCTTTTTACTAATGGACTTCAATTCATCAACGGCGGAAAGGTCTATAATTTCCGGTAAAAACTCATGTGTTTTGTTTTGTTTTATAGCAGTGTCTGTTGCACCATTTATTATAGTAGCAGTTGGATTTTCTGCCAGCAGTTTTGTGGCATCATTTAATCCGGTGGGTAAGAAGTAGTTTTGGCAGGAAGTTTTGATCCCGAGGGAGCTGTTTTCTGATATAACATCATTTAAAATGTTGATAATTTTGTCTTCATTTTTACTAAAATGATCTGGCTTAGGGTCTTCACATGCCTGGAAGGCTGCTTTGATAATAGGATCGTAGCCGGTACAACGGCAAAGGTTGCCTGAAAGAGATTGAATAATAGTGTTGCGGGTGGGTTTTTTTGGTTTTTTATAAAGAGCAAGAAGAGACATAACTATTCCCGGAGTACAAAATCCGCATTGACTCCCGTTTTGTTCTACCATAGCTTGTTGTACAGGATGAAGCATAAGCTTTTGGTCTTGGCGTAAAGCCAGATCTTCAACTGTTATAAGTTGCTTACCATGAATAGCAGGCAAAAAAAGTAAACATGAGTCAATAGCATGGTAAACAATCTTGTTATTACTATCCAATTCACCAATGACAACAGTACAAGCGCCACAATCACCTTCACTACATCCTTCTTTTGTTCCACGCCTTTCCGGCAGGCCTCGCAAATAGTTTAAAACTGTGGTAGAAGGAGGGATATTTTCCTTTTTAAAGTCTATTTCCACTATTTTGTTGCCAAGGATAAATTTTATTACGTCAGAGGTCATCAGTTGATCTGTTTTTTACATCAATAAGCTTTGCTACTATGCTGAATGCTATCTCGCGTGGAGTTTCAGCACTTATTGGCAACCCAATGGGCATATCCACACGGTTAAGTTCTTCTTCGGTGTTTATTTTTTGTTCCAGTAATCGCTTTTTTGCTTCAGCTACTTTACGTTTACTTCCTATCATCCCTACATATAAAATATCTTTCCTGGCTACTCTTTGCATTATTGCTTCATCATACTCATGATTTGGAGTAGTGATAACTACATAATCTGTTGGCTTAAACTCAATATTTTCTACTGCATTAATATAATCGTAAGCAATAAATTCGGCATAATCTATTGAATGTTCTTTGAGTATATCAGGTCGGTTGTCAACAAAAATAGTGTTGAAACCAACTTCAGTAGCATATTTACCAACTTCTCTTCCAACATGCCCTGCACCAAATATGTATAGGTTTGGTTTTATTTTAATTGGTTCGAAATAGATAGTCATTTTTCCCCCGCAATGCATTTCCAGTTGCTCTTCCAAAAAATATTCTCTATACAGTGGTTTCCCTGACTTAAGAACTTCCAGGGCATCTGAAATTGCCTGCTGCTCAATAGAACCACCTCCAACAGTACCTTTTATTTTGCCATCCTCAAAAACTAGCATTTTAGCACCGGCTTTCCGGGGGGTAGAGCCTTCAGTATGTATAACTATGCAAAGTACAAAAGGTTTTCGTTCTTGGTTGTATTCAGCTAATTGAAATAAAACCTCTTCCATATCTCTCAATTTTATAATAAAATATTAGCATAATAAAGCAAAAATAATTAAAAAATACGTCTTTTTGTAGTACCTGCTATAGTGTTTTTTTGGTTTTGAATATTATGGGCATAACTTTGTTAATGTTTTTAATTTTTTTTCAACACAGAAGTTTCATTAAAATTTTAATATAGACACTGTAAAACATACGAATGGATTATTATCCCAACATACTACTGATTTCCGGTACGGCAAAAAATGTAGGTAAAACTACATTGGGATGTAATATTTTGTCCTATAATGCTAATAAAGATATTATAGCGGTTAAAATATCACCGCATTTTCATCAAATGCCGTCTGATCGTATTTACCTTAAAAAAGAAGAAACTTATCATATTTCTGAGGAAAATGAAATTTCCGGGAAAGATAGTTCCCGGTTTTTTCAAACCGGAGCCAGGAAGGTGTATTATATTCAGTGCCGGGATGATAGTTTGTTTAATGCTTTTGAAGAGGTACTTGAATGGAATGACACGAATTCATTATACTTGGTGGAATCGGGCGGACTTGCTAATTATATAAAGCCAGGTTTGTTTATAGCTGTTACAAACACCCAAAAACCTGTCAAGCCTTATAGTAATTTTTTGCTGGCTGATATAATAGTTGATGAAAACATTGATTTCAATAAGTTTGCAAGAAGAGTTGTTGCACATGACTATAAGTGGGTGTTTGATGATTAAATATAGTTTTGGATATATATTTTACCCACATTACAACTGTCCAGCCGTAAAATATTGATAATGAAGATTTTTATTTTTTGAGTTTCGATCTGTGTACTACAGATTTTCGTTTTGCAAAAGAATGAGTTTTAAATTACTACAGGCCGAAAGCTTTGTACAACAAAACCTGTTATCTGCCCTGCGAGATTATTGCTGTCACATTTACAGGCTGAAAGCCTTGTACGACAAGACCTGTTATCTGCCCTGCGAGATTATTGCTGTCACATTTACAGGCTGAAAGCCTGATACAACAAAGC
>SL_8KL_010_SEDDRAFT_10002921_pt1 | contig 14206 bp, 9 predicted proteins | sample SodLakKL_010_SED_4_FD_11160 | JGI IMG/M metagenome (IMG submission 11160) | reverse complement strand
TCAAGTGTAGGACTTCGATAGTATCTTGGAAGTCGGGTTGTTTCATCAAACAAAGGTAGATTGGTTAGTAATCTTAATGTTTTGTTGCCTAGTAGGCAACGATATAAATTGGTTATTAAATTACGTCGGGTAACACATGTTATTCTTATAAGATATAATTTTTAACACTGTTTTTTCGATGATGTAAAGAAGAATAAAATTGTTCCTTTCGATTTATTGTTGCCTAGCGAGAAATTTACCAAAATTATATTTATTCAAACAATGTTTAGGATGTTGAGCGGTAACCTCAAAGGTGAGTTTTGAAATGAACATTAATATATCAACTCAGCAAAAATTTGCTGAAGAAATGGCGGATTATATTTTTTCAAGAACTACAGGTTCAAACAAAAATGACGATACTACCAAGATGAAACCTTCTCGAAAATTTTTCTTGGGTAATCTAGCAGCAGCTAAACCTAATCCAGAATATGAATCAAAAAAGGAGGACACTAGATCTTCAATTAGAGCTCAACGTATGGAAACCTCTGTATTAGTTGATGAAGCGTCTTTAAATAATACTAAAGTTAAATTAAATGTGGAAGGTAATATCTATTTTAAAGTAAAAAAAGATGATAAGAAAGGATACTGGAAGAAAGAAAATTTTTCTGAGAAATGGGAAACCCCAATTGTTAACGGTTCTAAAGAAATAGATTTTTCAAAAACTTTGGAAAGAGTTAATGAAAATGACAATATTGTAGAAAAAATACCAAGCAATATCTTCGAAGCAACACTTTCAATTTCTATTAAAAATTATGAAGATGGTAAAAAACTTGTAACAATCAAAGTAGTAAATAACGGTGTGGTGGAAATAGAGAAGCAAGACCCCTTTGACAGATCGCTTTACAATTGTAGTTTAACTGTTAATTTAGGTAAAATTAAAAATCTAGAGTTCAAAGAAGAATATGATTATGAAGGACATCCACAAAGATATTATTACGATTTCAGAACTGTAAATTGTCAAGCAGAATGGATAGGAGAAAATAAGTTTTCTACCAAACCATATGGTAAATTCGAACAAGAAAATATACTGCCAAGGGATCATATAGAAGATGTAGATTTCACATTTTCGAATCTTTCAAACCCCGATGGAGAAAATGATTTAGAAAAATTTTTAGATTTGATGAAAGATAGTTTAGAAAGTTATAAAAACAATATTGAAGGAAAAAATGGAGATGAATGGAAAAAAAGAAAGGGGAAAAGGGAAAAGAAATGGAGTGAACAAATTGAAAAGGTAAAACATTTTGAAAAATTATTAGGAAGGGTTGAAGATGGTGTAAAGATAATAGAAAATAATACTATCGCAAAAAAATCTTTTCTTTGGATGAATGAAACTTTTAATGAATATTTTAAGAATTACCATAAAATAGATAATGGTGCATGGAGAATATTTCAGCTAGTTTTTATTCTTTCTACAATAGAATCTGTTACGGATGAAAAAAATCTAGATCTTGCAGATGTAGTTCACGTTCCGACGGGTGGTGGAAAAACTGAAGCCTATTTGGGACTAGTTCTATTTACACTATTCTATGATCGTTTGACTGGAAAAAATGGAGGGGTTAGTGCAATAGTGAAGTTTCCATTAAGAATGCTTTCAGTACAGCAATTAGAAAGGATATCATCTATAATTGTTTACGCTGATAAAATACGAGAAGAAAAAGACGAAATTAATGATACAAATCATTTCTCAATAGGTTATTTCGTTGGAAGTAAAAACCCAGATTTCCCAGCTTACTACAAAGATCTAAAAGATAGAGTTTATAAAGGAGATAAAGGTGAAAATGTTGATGAAGGATCATTTATATTACCAAGATGTCCTTTTTGTTCTTCACCAGTTTATTTGATTAATGATGATAAACATAAAAGAGTTTTACATCATTGTAAAGAATGTGAAAAGAAATATCACATTTATTTATCCGATAGAGAAATTTATCGTTGGAGACCTTCTTTTATCGTATCAACTGTAGATAAATGGGCTGGTGTTTCAATGCAGAGACGATTAAGAAATTTGTTAGGGGGAAAAGGTAGTTATTGTCCGGAAGGTCACGGGTTCATTCCATCGGGAGATAAATGCGAGGATAAAGATGATGAAGCATTCCAATGCGGAGAGATAGGAAAAAATGAAGAATCGTTTGATGGACCTAGGCTCTCAATACAAGATGAGATGCATCTGCTGAGAGAAGGATTTGGAAGTATATCAGGACATTTTGAAGGGATAATAGAAGAAATAATTAAATCAACGTCAGGTAGAGGGTTAAAACATTTAGCTTTAAGTGCGACTTTAAGGGGTACTAGATCCCAGGTCAAAGAATTATACAAAAAAGATACATTTGTACTACCTGGTGATTGTCCAGAGGGGAAAGGTGACGAATTAGATTTATTTTACAATAAAATAGAAGGACCCCAAAGGATGATTTTTGGGTTAAAACCAAACCTCCGTGATAACCATTATGCAAGTTTAAGGACTCTTTTACATCAGGTTGAATTTATCTTGGAGCAACAGAAATTATTAAATGAGAATCCTAAAAAATTCGAAGAAAAATTTGGAGTCATTGGAGAAAAGGGCCAGGAATTAATTAATTATTATTTTCTCTCTTTAACTTATCATCTTAAAAAACAGGATGCTTATGATATGAATAGACTGAGAAATGCAGTTGTGAATGACAGATTAAAACCAAATTTAAAGATGAAAGGAGATGTAGTTACTGGCGATTGTAGTTTATACAAGTTAAGAGAGATTATTGAAAGAGTAGAGGAATATTTTGAAAATAATGACATATCAAAAATATCCGAAGAGAAAGAGATGATGTATACTGAACCGTTGTACGCAACAAGTGTTGTTTCTCATGGTGTAGACCTTGACCAACTAAATTTTATGATTTTTCAAGGCTTACCTTATTCTACTTCAGAATACATTCAGGCGTTGTCAAGGGTTGGTAGGAAAAACTTAGGTAATATTTTAGTGTGGTTTTATCCAAACAGAGTAAGAGATGATAGTTTTTATAGAAATTTCAAAAGATATCATGATTCCCTTGATCATGAAGTTAGGCCTATACCTATAAAGAGGTGTGCTAGGTTAGCCACTAAACAAACTATAACATCAATATTTTGCGGTGGCATATTAAACTATATCTCTAATGAAAAAGGAAAACCGATATATCAAAAAGGAGAGATTAAAAAGTTGGAGGACCGATACTGGGATGACTTAATGGAGTTTATACAAAATGTGTATGGTCAACAATTGGAAATAGATTTAGGAGAAGAAATTCAGGAAAGAAAAAATCAAATTATACAGGATGATGATTATGGTGATAATTGGTTCTTCCCTCAAATTTTAACTGAAAGTGGCGATAGATATTACAAAACACAAACCGGAATGAGAGGTATTCAGAAACAATTTACAATTGAACTAGATGATCCTAACGAGGAGTTTGCTAGAAGGTGGATAGGTGGATAAAATGTCGGAGAAAATAACCCATAACATAAATGAGACTAGTGTTTTTTTCCAAGGTCATAAAGACCAGTATTTCTCAAAAAGAAATACTAGCTTTAGAATAAATCAAATGAGAGGTAATCAGGTTGATGGTACTGATAAATTAAATTATAATAAATATAAATCTCTTTTTGCTACAGAAATTAACAATAAAATAGCCAATAGAAATAATGGCGGTGGAAAATTAAGACATATATCACCTTTAGAACTAAAAATAAAAAAAATAAAACTGATCGATTCAGAAGATGAGGGATATTGTGGAAAATTTAGATTATTCCCTCCCACAGCTCTATGTAAAAAAGATAATTGTAATACATTCTTTGTGGTAGGTAACGGTAGAAGATGTAAACATAGCGATGACGCATCTTCAGAACAACTTACATTTTTAGCAGTTTGTGATGTTTGTGGTTGGACTTTGCCAATCCACTACATGACAAATATAGGACATGATTGTAAAGAATGTGGTGCTAGTAAATCCTTAAATAAACTAACCTGGGAAAGAAAGGATGATATGAACACATATAGTTTAAAATGTACAAAATGTGGAAATATAGAAAAATTGTATTTTTTTAATTGTGACCATGATAAAGGTACTAGGTCAGATAAAGATTCAGAGCGATTTAAAGGTGTTCCTGCTAGATCAAATGCAATTATACATCCTTCGGTGTTAACTACCCCCCATATTCCAGAGAAAAATGAGGAGAAGACTGCAAAAAGTATTTCATTTTCAAACTCATTTGAAAAGTTCTTTTCATTTGAAATTGATGAAGCTTTAATTACCTTGCCACAATTTTTCGCTAGTCTTAGTCCTGATTTTTGGGATCTTCAGGAGGTTAAAAATTATATTAAATATCAAAATAATCTAAACTTGGAAAATATTAATATTTGGAGTGTTGACAAAAAGGTTGATGTTATAAAAAGTATAATTAGAGACGCTGATAATAAACTAGCACCAGATAAAAGCAATCTCAATTTAATTGAGGAGAATTTTGGTATTGAGTATATCAGAAATGCTTTGGATGGTGTTAAATATGTGAATTTCTCTCAACATGATAGACAGGGTATACTATTGAGTCAAATTGGGGACGAATTGGGAAAGAGTAACTATTTTGATAGACCAAAGTCTATGAACTCAAATATGTGGACTAAGTTTTTGAATGAATATAAAATTGAGAAAATAAAGCTATTTCAAAACTTATCGATGATTCAAGCATTGTTGGGAACAATAACAGGTTCTGGTAGAAAAAAACATCCTTTGTTTAGACCAATAAGAACAGGAAAGAAGAATAACAAAAAACCAACAGTTTACGTTAGAAGTTTTAATACTGAAGGATTATTCCTCAAGTTAAAACCGATTAAAGTAGCTAAATGGCTTGAGAAAAATGGCTATGATTTTTCATATGATGAAATTGGTGTAGAAGCGGATTTACGAGATTTTATTATGGGTAGTGAAGAGATAAGAGACGAGATTTTCAAGCTCTTACATACAATTTCACATATGATGATACAAGAATCAACCTTAACTACTGGATTAGATATTAGAAGTTTATCAGAAGACATATTCCCGGTGTCTTTAGGAATATTCATATATTCTACAAATAGCATAAATATAGGTGGATTAGAATCTACTTACCATAATGATATCGATAGTTGGTTAAGAAGATCAATTGAGTTAGCTACAGATTGCCCTCAAGATCCCGCATGTATGATACATGAGGGTGGTGCGTGTAATGCATGTAGCTTTTTACCAGAATTTGTTTGTACAAATTTTAATCAAAAAATTGATAGATCAACAATTGCTGGAGGAGAAAGATATAATGAGGGATTCCTCGAATTGTGAGGAAAAAATAAATCCAATAATGAAAAGAAAAATACTAATGTATGTCGTTGATTTTTTAGAGGAAAATAATAGTTCCAATATACGTGAAATATTAAAAAATCATGAAAATTACACTAGTTTTTCGAAATATGAATTTTTATATGTTATAAGGGAAGCTATTGATAATAATGTTTTTAGCGTAATTGAAGAAGGAAATGAATTTGAAGAAAATGTTATTGAAATAAACAAACGTCCAGAATTAGATTGGAATCATAAGGTTAGTACTGTTGTTTCCACACCGCACCTCAATGAGATATCTATAAATGAAATCAAAAAAAGAAACGATATTTTAGATTTAAAAGAATGTTTTAGGAAAGTGTTCACGGCATCTAATGAAATATTAAGAATCTCATCACCATTTATACAAAATAATATCCTAGATAATGATGCTTTTCCAGAGTTAAAATCATTGATGAAAAGTAGATTAGAAAATAGTGTAGAGATACGAATAATTACAAGAGAAATAGAAAATAAAAGAAAAAGTGATTTAGATTGGATTATTAAAATGGCAAAAGAAATGAATAAAATTGAATTGTTAAAGATTGTAGACTATCACATTAGAAAGAACAATAGAATTTACGCTAGTACACATTCTAAAGTAGTAATATCTGATAGAAATATGGCGTATGTTGGCAGTGGGGAGCTAAGAAAAAACAGCCTTAATGTAAATTTAGAAGTAGGATGTCTAATAGAGGGTAATATTGTAGTAGGTTTATGTGAAATTTTTGATTATATGTTTTCTAAAGGTGATCGATATGTCTGAAAACAGTATATCACAAGTGTATTTACTGCATAATAGAGGTCAGGATAAGATATGGGGCAGGAATAAATGTGAATTATCAAACTTGTCTAGAGATGTAGCTCATAATATTTTTGATAGTGATATTAACATCATATTCACTCAGAACCATTTTAATCTAACACCACTTATAAGTGCACTTTTTACGAAAGAGATCGAATCAGATGTTTTGATTGGATTACCTGGACCCATATCTAAGAATTTTAATCCATTGTATAAGAGATACAAAAATATTTATTTTTCCCTCTTATATAATAGTCGTTTGTTTTTTTATAACAAAGCATTATGGTGCAATGGAAGAGTTAGCGATGAAGAGAGAATAGAAAAATTGAAAGTAGAGAAAAAACCCAGTCATGGAGATCGCCATTTCAAGGATAAATATGAAAAATATGTTGAAAAAAATTTAAAAAATGGTGGGTTCCAAACAAAACCTAAGATAATATCAATACCAATAAGTGGTTATCTTCCATTTCAGAATTTTGAAAACGTAGACTTAAAATTTAAAAATGAATCGTATCATTTAAAAAAATTCGATCCCGAATTAATAATTATGGAATCTATAAATGAAAGAAGGTGTAGTTTCCAGTCACTAAAAAATTTAATAGAGCTAATTGAAGGAACAAACAAAAAGTTAATATTGCATTTTTCTTGGCCGTATTTACCAAATGTCAGTCAGTTTTTAGAGGATGTTAAAGAGGATCATCCCGATGCTAAGATATTGCATATGGGAAAGGTGTTTTCTAAAAAACTTAATGAGGTTTGGGATGAAGAAAAACCTCAAAAATTCGCAATGAACCTAACATTAGAGGGTGATTTATGGGATATAATTTATAATTATGATGAACAATTGTTAGAAAATAAGATAAATTATATACTTCCAAATTATGATTATCAAAATGTATCTTCTGCAATAAATTATGACTTTATAATTGACTCAGGAGTAGTCAGAATCAAAGATATAATTTCTAATGAAAAGATTGATATTAGAAATCCGGATATCAATATTTTAAAATATCCACCTTTCCTAAATACCTTTTTACCTCCTGGAAAAATGACTAGATTTATTTATGACGAAGAGAGACCTATGTATTTACCGCTGGTAGACACAATTGCTAGAAAAGTTGATAATGAAGAATTAGTAAAACATTTTAAAGGAATTCATAAGGATCTTAAACCTTATTGCCTAGTTAAACATTTTAATAATTTGAAAACACCTAATAATATAAGAAAGAAAACTTTACTTCAACTTTATTTGTTAAATGAGCTTTTTGATATTGAGAAAGATAATGTTATAAATAATATATATTTAGCAAATATGCATCCTTCCTTAGGTTCTAAATCAAAAATGAATGAGGAGTTAAAAAAAATCTTATTTTGTATAAAAAATCAAATAGATGAACTAAAAGAAATAATTAATTTTGAAAAAAGAAATTATTCTGAAATTATTGATGAATTAGAACGTAACAATAATTTTATAATCCGGAGAAGGAAGGAACGGAATAGGTTAAAAATAAAAATAAAATTAAATACACCTTTAAATTATAAACGAGGAAAATTTGGCACTGAAGATTTTATACCTGAAAAATTAGGACCTACTTTAGCAGCAATTAACGTGAGGAATGAAAGATTACAACATAAGATAAACTTTGAGACTATTGAAGTAAGTGAAAAAACAGATCATATAGAACTTAAATTAGAAAAATTAAAGGGTAGAAAAAGAATAAAAAATGATTACATAATTGAGTATAAATCTTTATCTAACTTAAGATATTTACCTAATACTGAGATAAAAGAATCTTTACTATTAGTTCCAGGGCCTGTGCCTTATCATACTATAAAAGATGAAAAGATATTAATCTCACAGGGTTACGACTCTTTCCTTTTACCTTTTGAAAAAATAGTATTTTTCTCTTACCCTGGATATAATTTTTTAAGACTGACTGGCCAATTAAAATCTTTTAAGGATTTGTTAATAAATGAAGAATCTGATGCTTACAATGATGATTTATCTTATTCTATGATTAATACAAATATCAAAACAAAGAGAAATATTAAATCGAATATAGAAATAGATGGAAAAGTTTCAGAGGAGAAAAGTAATGATTCGCCTATGGATCCGTTAATTAGAAAAGATATGTTAGAGAAAGATGAGGTAGAGGGGGAAGATGATAAAGATACTTTGAAAGGAATTTTTGAACAAATATCTACACAAGAAAATATTACTTCCGAATCTTCTACTAGGGTTACGATATCTGATAGTTATACGGAACATATTACATTTGAAGTAGAGCTTGAAGATGGATCGAAAAAGGAAATAGATTTTGCAGAAAATAGTCTAATAAGAGTCCTTAAATCTGGTAGTTATGAGTTGTCACCAGTTGAAGAAGTTAGTCCAGGCAATAATATCATTTATGTAACTAATAGACAAACTTTAGATAATGAATTATTGCAACAATTTTTCTCACATGTCAATTACGATCTTGAAAGCATATTAGAACCGCTTACAGATCTGAGGATATTTTATGAAGTCTTGAAAAATGTTAATTTTAATTTTGAATTTAATCCAGATGATTTCAAAAGGATAACGTGGTTATCTAATAAAGAGAAGGAAACTTTATTCAAATTGTTTAAGCATGCTTTTAATAATAACGATGAAGAATTTTTAACAACATATTCGAATGAAAATAACATATGGGTAGAGTATTTAGAGCCGGATAATGTGTGGAGTATAGTTAGTAAAAAGAGAAGGATAAGTCAAAAGTTATTAGCAGATATTGCAGATAAACTGGGATTACAATTAGCTAAAAATACATTAAAGAGTTATTGTTCAACAAATATTGGTGATATTGAGCATTACTCATTCAATAATTCAATAAATATTTGTGTGATCGGTAAGTTAATTGGAAACAAAAGGTCAATAAATAGCTACGAAGAAATCAATAAACATGGTGAAAAGATAAAACTAGTTCTAATGAAGATTGGTAGAAGTATATCGAGAGTAGTATCTGGAAAAGAGCGGATGGGTAACGAAATGGATATGTATGTCTATAAATATCTCAAAAAATGTACTGTTAAAAAGGTAAAATAATGTGTAAAAAAATATTGCTGGTTGAACCAGAATTTCCAGTTCCTCGGAAAAGTAAAAATCACAAAGATTTCCTTCCTATTGGTTTGTTAAAAATAGGTAAGATGCATAAAGAAAAAGGAAATAAAGTAAAATTAATCAGGGGTGAAAAATCAACCTCTCATATAGCAAAAAGGGGGGAGAGGAGATGGTATGTTCCCGATGAAATAATGATAACTACATTATTCACATATTGGAAGGAATATGTAGAAGATTGTGTGAATCATTACAAAAATTTATTTCCATCTGCTAAGTTTACAATCGGAGGTATCTATGCTTCATTAATGCCAGATGATTGCCGAACGTTGATTGATCCCGAAGAAGATGAAGTATGGGAAGGAATATATCCTGAAGCAGAGGATGTTTTGCCAGCTTATGATTTAATAGAACAAAATCCAGAACCTTTAGATTATCAGATAATCCATGCCTCAAGGGGATGCCCAAGAGGTTGTGAATTTTGTGGTGTAACGGAGATTGAACCGAAGTTCAAATCTAAGCGAAGCATAGAAGAAAATATGGTTGATGGAAAGAAAAAATTGGTTTTCTATGACAACAATCTATTGATGAATGAAAATATAGACGAATTGTTGGACGAATTGGCTAACTTAAAAAAGGAAGGAAAAATTAAGTGGTGTGAATCCCAGAGTGGATTTGATGGGAGGGAATTAATCAACAAACCACACCTTGCAAGAAAAATAAAAGAAGCAGGTTTTAGATACCCTCGAATTGCATGGGATTGGGGGTATGACGAGCATGAAAAAATTAAGAAACAAATTGATTTGTTAATTGATGCTGGTTATACGAATAAACAGATATTTATTTTTATGATATACAATTGGGATTTTTCATTCAAAGAAATGGAAAAAAAGAGAATAAAATGCTTTGAATGGAGAGTTCAAATATCAGATTGCAGATATAGACCACTAAACAAGACTTTTGATAATTACAATCCGAGAAAGTATAATAATGGTCAATCAAAAGAAGATTATCACATACACACCAAATCTGGTTGGACAGATGAAAAAGTTAGGCGGTTTAGAAAAAATGTAAGAATGCAAAACATATGTGTTCGACATGGTTTTAATTTTTATTCAAAGGATCTCGAAAGAATGAGATATTCTAAAGATAAAATTAGAAAAATAATGAAAAAGACTGATGAATTGTCATCAAGAAAAGATAAAAAAGAATATTTAGAAAAGGAAAGAGTTCACTACTGGTTTCCAGATGAAATCTCTAAAAAATAAAAATTAATAATATTCACTATTGTTTTTTTACATTCCTAATAGCATTCATAAACATTTCCCGTCCAGAATAATTCCAATCTGTAATATCCTGTTCAATAAAAAACCATTTTATCAATTTTAATAAGGTTTCGACATTTAATCCAATTTGAGATTCTAAATTTGGATAAACATTATTAATTATTTCATCAACTGATTTGCAATTATAAACTTGATTAATAGCTTCCTCTAATTCTTCGTATTTGTTTTCATCCTCTTCGAATTTATTTTTTAAATCTGACAAAACATCATCGTGACTAGGAGGTTTCTCATTTCCATTTTTATGATGTAACCAATCTTCAACATAAATTTTAAAATCACATCCTTTGTTTAGAGGTGCAGGCCTCCGAACATAAATCCATTTTCCATCTATATTCTCAACATTGTACCTATATTTTGTTTCGGGTTCTTCAGATATCCATGTTTTTAAAATTAATTCTCTAGTACTCTTCCTGGTATTAGCGTTTATTTTTAATCTTCTAATTTCCCTATCCTTATCGCCTGGATCCATATATTTACTATAGATTTTTAATGTAATATCTTTATTAGATATTAGTTAGAATTTTATTATGAGAAATAATAACCTCCTTTTAAACATCTATTATAGTAATCCTCTCTTCAAACCTCTCTGGAATATACCCCTCAACAGTACTAGTATAATTTGGAGCATAAAGGTACATCATTACATCTTCCGTTTCAACACCATATAATCGATTTAATTTCTCCAACCATTCTAAATACCTAATAACCTGCATAATCTCTCCTTTACCTGCTTTCTTATTTTTCAGTTCAATAACTGTATCTGGAATTGTTCCTTCACCTTTGCTGTTCTCACTATAATAACAAAGGTCCGCTTGATCCATTTGTGCAGGTTTGAAAGGAGAAATTGGAATTTGCCTACATAGAGCAGAATCTTTAGGTTTTAATTCTTCTGGAAGGAGTATTGGATTTGCAGCCAGAGAAGCTTCAAGATGTGATTCAGTTGATGCTTCTGATGGAGAATTTATACCTAAATCAGGTTTAAACAATACTGGTTCTCCGGTCAATTCAACATCTTCATCAGAAACAGGTTCAATATATTTTGTGGACTCAGTTTTAAACAAATTTAACAAAATATTGGTTTCACCAGGTGTTAAAGTACAAAACCCCATTCCAGATATGCTGTTAGAAGGTAATGGATAAGGATATTCACCTAATTTAAAATACAATTGATCAGATGTTATACCTTTCCCAGCTAAATCCAATTTATCTTCGAACTGGATAAGAAAGTGTTGACATCTTTCATTCCCATCTACATTAAAAACACCGTCACGATTTACTGATTCATATCGATTTCTATAAGATTCATCCCAAACTAATGGGGCATCTGCTTTTCTACCCATTGGCCCATTTTGACCATTTAAGTAAAAAGACCCATATTCCTTTGATCCCTTGATCTGACCTCCGTAATATATCCCCCTTTTTAAAAAGAAAAATACATGATTACCTTCCCTACAACAGGCGTAATCTGCCATTGTTTTATAATAAACACTATATGCAGAAGGCTTACCCTCTTCAGTAGACATCAATTGCCCATATATTCCTCTGTCAAGATAGAGTTTTAATGTTTCTTTATCATATAGCGTAATAAATAATCCGCCTTCAACCATGAATTACCGTATTACCTTGATTATAACATATTTAATTCAAACTTATATATAAATAATTATAAGTAACTTAAAAGTAAGAAAACAACTTATCTAATATCATTTAAAAATGAATAATTTNTTTCATTCCATTTACTNGGTCTTCTATTATGCACTACTGTCCTTTCAATAACNTCATCAATTTCNTGATCATTNNATTCAGTACAATATATGGTTTCAATATACCTACAAAGTGGCATTTTCCTACCTTCATAACCATCTTCTATAGGATAATTTAANTCCTCNTGAATCACTATCCAGCCTATTGANAAGAACAACTCTTCGAAATTAAGATCCCATACATTCCCTTCCCGATTAAATTGTTTTGTCCTGTGTGCTTTGTCAATTATATCCAGTAAATTTTTACTAGGGGCGTTATCATTTCTATAATTAGAGAATTCATCATATTTTTCTAAATCAAATCTGCCTTCTTTAAATACATTAATTAACAAATATTTAAATTTCACTTTATCTATGTGATTATTGATACATTTATTGTATATGTCTGTTATAATATTACAATGTGAAAGTGGTATTTCTTTAGATTCCTTTTTGATATCTACCCGATAATCATAGTTATCTTTTGTTGCTTTATAACCCGGATATACTATAAAAATCTCGGTCCCATTTTTACACTCATATACTTTTTTTCGTTTTGAATGATTATCATGCTTGTAGAAATATTCTTTCTCAAACAAATCTTCTAAAAATCTTTTATTTTTCCTAAATTTCATAAGTTTTATTTCACCGCTATGGGAGATGGAAAATCAATTATGATCACATACGATAGGTTTGAGATTAATGATTTAAAGTCGCCCATCAAAAAAATATATATGCTAATTTAAAATCAATTTAGTTAATATTTACATACGAAAAAGTATAAGTAACTTAAAAACATCATGTCACTATCTCCCTTCAATGAAAGATTGGAATCTAATCAGTTTCGTTATGGCAAGTGAACCCAGGTTTCAGATAATGATTTACCTGCAGAAAAAGGAAAGTACGCCTACTGAGCTGACAAAAAAAATGGACGTACCGATATCTAGAACAAGCGCGGTACTAAAAGAACTACAAGAAAAAGGATTAGTTGAGTGCTTAACCCCTAAAAGACGTAAGTCAAAAATGTTCGGTTTGACTGAAAAAGGGGAAAAAATACTTGAAGGGATACATGAACTCACGTCGAAAGAGTGAATGCAGATGACAAAAAAGATTGAATCCTTAAAAGACATAAATGGTATCGGAGAAAAAAGTGTTCAAAAATTAAATGATATAGGCATCAATACCCTCGATGATTTAAAAGATGCAGATTTTTACAAGATTGCTAATTCTTTAGGGTATGTAAGAGCTTATAAAACGAAAAAACAGATATCTGATTTTGTAATATCATATAAAAAAATGGAAGAAGTAAAAGAAGACAATATGAACGGTTCGCTTGTAGTAGGAAATAAAAAAATTACACCGAGAAAAGAGATAAAACAGCTACAACCGGACGAATTTGAATTGGAAACATCTACAATTTGGAGTTTTGAAGAAAGAGGGGATTGGGCAACACATGATCCCTCTTTTAGAGGAAACTGGTCTCCAAAAGTAGCAAGGAATTTGATTTTAAGGTATTCTGAGGTTGGGGATACAGTATTGGACCCCATGGTAGGAGGAGGTACCACATTAATAGAATGTTTACTAACTGGTAGAAACGGTATCGGAATGGATGTAAATTTAAGATCCGCAATGTTAACAAAAAACAGGATAAATATCCCGGAAAAATTCATAGAAAAATTACCAGACACTTTTCAAAAAGTTTATACTGGAGATTGTAGAAATTTAAATCAAATCGATGACGAAAGTATTGACTTGATAGCTACTCATCCTCCTTATGCAAATATTATAAAATATGGGAAAGAAGCTTTAGA
>SL_8KL_010_SEDDRAFT_10002920_pt1 | contig 14206 bp, 8 predicted proteins | sample SodLakKL_010_SED_4_FD_11160 | JGI IMG/M metagenome (IMG submission 11160) | reverse complement strand
TTGGTGCCGCCTGGCTCGCAGATGAGCCACCACCGGCAAATTGGCCAACAGTTATGCCTCACACGGTATCTTTCAATGTAACCGATGGAACTGATCCAATTGAAGATGCAGAAATTTCTATCGAAGGCATAGACCCATTAACAACCGATGCAGATGGCGAAGCAACCATCGACCTAGCAGATGGCACTTATACTTATGATGTTACTGCCGATGGTTTTGAGGATATCGAAGGGGAAACATTTGAAGTTGATGGCGCAGAAGAGACTGTTAATGTAACAATGACTGAACCAAAACATTTGGTTACATTTACAGTAACATATGATAATGACAGCACCCCGACAGCCATTGATGGAGCAGAAATCACCATCAAAGGCGTAAACGAAAGCGATCCGTTAGAGACTGATGCAAATGGTGAAGCCACTATCGAACTATCAGACGATACTTATACTTATGGTGTAACAGCTGATGGTTTTGACGATATTGTAGATGCAGAATTTACAGTTGTTGGTGAAGCAGAAGATGTTGATGTTACAATGACAGAAGAAGTTGTTGAACACACAGTTGAGCTTACCAGCTTAAACGGCAATGGTTCAGTAGAAGTAGATGGTCAGACACTTGACACTGAAGGTCAATCCGTTGATATAGTAGAGGGAACTAATATAACCATTACACCTGATGCAGATCCAGGCTGGGAGTTTGATTCCTGGAGCGTAGATGCTGACGACGAAACAGAAGAATCATTTGACGTTACAATCGATTCAAATTACGATATTGGAGTAACGTTTGTACCCAAAACCTACACCCTCACACTCAAAGCAAGCCCCGAAGCAGGCGGAAGTGTTGAAGATTTAACTGATGATGCTCCTTATAAAGAAGATGCTGAAGTTGAAATAAAAGCAACTGTCAATGAAGGTTATGCTTTTGCCGGATGGACAGCTGTTAACGGCGAGTTTGAAGATGCAAATGCTGCGCAAACCACTTTTATCATGCCTGCAAATGATGCAACAGTAACCGCTAACTTTAATGAAGCAACAAACTTATTGCAAAACGGGTTTTTTGAAAATTGGTTAGAGGATGGTGAACAACCGGAGCATTGGACAGGTTCCCATTCTTTCGGCAATAATTGGAATAAAAACAGCGAATATGTTAAAGTAGGTAATTATTCCGTTGAAGTAGATGGAGAAGGTGAAAGAACTCTTGACCAAAGAGATATGGAAGAAGTAGTTACCGAACAATACTATTATGCTGAAGTATGGGTTAAAGGAACAGGAGATATAAGAATTGGAATTACATACCCTAGTAGCTCTACCAATTACAATGAATGGGTAACTTTAGATAATGATGAGTGGACAAAAATAAGCCATGAAGCAACTACTGCAGCTACTGATGGAGATGATGGAGGTATAAGAATTCGTACTAATGATGATGGAGGTAATACACCAGAAGAAACGATATATATTGGCGCAGCCTGGCTGGGTGAAGGAAAACCTCCTGAAGAATGGCCTTCTGTTCCAACCTATACCGTTAGCTTCTCAGTTGAGGATGAAGAAGAGTCTCCAATTGAAAATGCAACAATCAGTATTGAAGGGTTTGATGATATTACAACTGACTCTGATGGTGAAGTCGAAATTGATTTAACTAATGGTGAATATTCTTATGATATATTCAAAAGTGGTTATATAACTCAAACAGATTTAACATTTGAAGTTGCCGGTGAAGACAAAAGTATTGATATAACAATGATAGAAGAAGGCGATAAATACCAGGTAACTTTTACGGTAATCGATGATGCTGATTTAGCCATCCAAGACGCAGAAATTAATATTGACTACCTGGCAGATAATTTAACAACCGGTACAGAAGGTAAGGCTACTATCGATCTGGAAAATGGCAATTATACTTATGAAGTATCTAAAGATGGCTTTGAAACAAAGAGCGATGATTTTGAGGTTGATGGTGAAGAAAAGAACGTTGATATTACATTGGTAGAATCTGTGCCGGAAACAGCAACAAACTTACTGCAAAACGGATTATTTGAAGACTGGATTGAGAATGATGAACAACCGGAGCATTGGACAGGTTCCCATGCTTTCGGCAATAATTGGCATAAAAACAGCGAATATGTTAAGGTAGGTGATTATTCAGTTGAAGTAGATGGAGAAGGTGAAAGAACTCTTAACCAAAGAGATATGGAAGAAGTAGTTACTGAGCAATACTATTATGCTGAAGTATGGGTTAAAGGTACAGGAGAAGCAGAAATTGGAATTACCTATCCAAGCGGTCATACTTCATGGATTGATGATGTTATTACTCTTGATGATTCTGAGTGGACAAAAATAAGCCATGAAGCAACTACCGCAGCTACTGATGGAGATGATGGAGGTATAAGAATTCGCACTAATGATAATGGAGGTAATACACCCGAAGAAACAATATATATTGGAGCTGCCTGGCTGGGTGAAGTAAAACCTCCTGAAGAATGGCCTTATATTCCAAACTATACAGTAAGCTTCTCAGTTGAAGATGAAGATGAAACTCCAATTAAAAGTGCAAAAATCAGTATTGAAGAATATGATGATATTACAACCGATGATGAAGGTAAAGCAGAAATTGAATTACCAAACGGTGAATATGTATTTAATGTTTCCAAAGAAGGTTATGCAAACCAAACCGGATTAGCATTTGAAGTTGACGGTGAAGATTATAATGTACCTACAATTACCTTGCAAAGTGCTTATGAACTTATCCTAGTAGCAGAACCCGAAGATGGAGGTAATGTTGAGGGGGAAGGGGTATATGGAGAAGGCGAAGAAATAACTGTTACAGCAATTGCCGCTGAAAACTGGGAGTTTATTAACTGGACAAAGACAGATGGAGAAGAAGTAAGCGATCTGGCAGAATTTTATTATACAATGCCTGCTAAAGATATCACACTTACAGCAAACTTCGAGGATGTGACAGCAATTATGGAACAAGCTTCCGCTGAAACAGAGGTGTTTCCCAACCCGGCAACCAACAGCGTTACCGTTAAATCTGACGAAATGATTAAAAATATCAAGTTAATAAACATCAGCGGGCAAGCAGTCAAAGAAGTAAACGTGGAGGACTTCAGTTACGAAATGAACATAAATAATCTGCAAACAGGAATCTACTTCATGCAAATCCACACCGAAGAAGATGTAGTAACTGAACGCGTTCAGATTACTCGCTAAAACAGTAAAATATGAAAACTTTTCCGGATCAAAAATCCGGCCGAGTTTAAGCTGAAAAAAGGGGAGGCTGCAATGACCTTCCCTTTTTAATATTTCAGATTTTTTTACAAACACTTTTGGCAACACTTAATTGTATAATTTCTGTTTGAATATGAAGCTTTCAAGGCTAAAAACAGGTGTTTTGAGATTAACAAAATAAAAATGATTATCTTTGAAATACAGAAAATAACTAATTACACACAAAAAGGGGATACTATCCAAAACCGACAAATGACCAGCTTACTATTGAATATACATTATTACTATAACCTAAATTGAACAATTTTGAAAAAAATAACAGATAGTTTGCTTATATACATGACAATGTGTACTTTAGCTTAACTAAATAAAAAAAATAACACAAAAGCACCTTCCTGACGATAAAACTATAAAAGTTTTTTATTCAAGCGAAACGCCGGAGGAGCGTATTATTAATAAAAGCATAATTTAAGTAATAATAAAAATTTTTATATCTATGAAGCATTTTATACCTTTTATTTCTGCAATTTTCATTTTTACTACTTTTTTTAGCTTATCAGCAGTTGTAAGTGAACAAAATGTAAAAACAAACAACCATTCATTTGAAATTAAAAACAGCCAGGTGAATTTTGGTAACAGGCCTCCTGTTGATTTAAAAAGTATTTCAAAAGATTCATATCACCAAGGCAAAATACGCGTTCAATTCACTCCTGACCTTGAAAAAATCCTCGAAAATGCTAAGTTAAATGCTGATGACAATGATCACATAAAAATTGGTATTAAGGCGTTGGATAAGCTAAACGAAAAATATGCTGTAAATGAATACGAGCCTTTGCTCAAAAATTTATATAAAATCTCCCCCGCATCCTTAAAATACAAGGAAAGACATAAAGCATGGGGATTTCATTTATGGTATGAACTACAAGTTAGCAGTAAAGCTGATATAACAGAAGTTGTAAAGGATTTTTTACAAATGGGAGAAATCAGGATTGCTGAGCCAGTTTATAAGAAACGGCTTATAGAACCAATTGAAAGCCGGCCATTGCATAAAAAGAAATCGGAAAAGGGTTGGCAACCTAATGACCCTTTATATGAAGAGCACCAATGGAATCTTAATAACACAGGCCAGGAAATAGATGACGTAATAGGTTTCTCCGGTTGGGACTGCAATATGGAAAATGCCTGGGAAAAAGAAAAAGGAGACACAAATGTAATAGTAGCAATTATGGATAATGGGGTTGATTTCAATCATGAAGATCTAAGTGGCAACATGTGGCCATATATTGGTCCTCAAGGCAGAGATACTAAACCTGAAGATCATGGTACACATGTTGCCGGCACAATTGCTGCTGTAACAAATAATGAGTTGGGAATTGCCGGCATAGCCGGGGGTAGTGGTGATGAAGACGGAGTTAGGATTATGACTGTCGATATGCTTTCTGAAAATGGCTTATCAGGTATGATATCTTTTATATATGCTGCCGACAATGGAGCTGCAATATCTCAGAATAGCTGGGGTTACGAAAACCCCGGGGTATACAATCAATCAGCCCTTGACGGTATTGACTATTTTAATGAGCATGGCGGGGGTGAGGCATTATTGGGTGGAGGAATAACACTTTTTGCGGCAGGTAATGAAAACGATGATGGCGAATGGTATCCGGCTTACTACGGATACGACGATCCGGATGCTTTAGGCGCAATATCCGTGGCCTCTCACGATAACCGGGGAGAGAGATCGGGCTTTTCAAATTACGGTGAATGGATTGACATTACTGCCCCGGGAACAAATATACCTAGCACAGCATCAGAAAGCTATTACTACCTGAGTGGAACATCGATGTCATGCCCCCACGTATCAGGAGTAGCAGCATTAGTCATTTCCAAATATTATGGAAGACTGGTTAACACCGACCTTAAAGAAATTATTATAAATAGCGCAAACCCAGATTTATACGAAAGCAATCCTGATTATGAAGGATTACTTGGATATGGCTTACTTGACGCATATGAAGCACTGGAATTAGGAAAGGATTACCTTGATGTGCCAAATCCCCGTGAATTTCAGGCAAACGCAATAAGCACAACATCTATTGAAATAAGTTGGGAACTCAATGAATATAACCATGAAGTTATTGTTGGCTGGGCACCATATGGCGAAAAACTGGGTGAGCCCGTAGATGGAGAAGAATATGAGGTTGGAGATAATATTGAAGATGGTGGAAAAATAATTTACAAAGGTATTGATACCACCTATACACATGAAGAACTAAACATTGCCTCACAACATAACTATAAAATATGGTCCCTGGCCGATGAAGATCACAATAATTTTAATACAGGTGACTATTCTTATGGACTATACAGTCAAGCTTATACTGACTGTAAAATAATAACAGAACTACCTTTTGAGGAAAATTTTAATAAAGATCACCATATTTTAAAACATTGCTGGACTTTCAGAGATAATAAAGATAATGAACAAAGGTGGTTAGTTCAAAATTGGAATTTGGGTGCAATAGACAATGGCCTGGATGTTAACCCGGAAAGTTATGCATACATTAATAGTGACAGCCTCGGACCAGAAATGTCACAAAACGCTAGTCTTATAACACCTGTTTTAGATCTCACCGAACACCAGGAGGTAACTTTAAAGTTTGATCATTTTTTCAAGCAATGGGAAGATGTGTCGACAGGTACTCTTTTCTATAGCATCGACAAAGGAGATAATTGGCAAGAGATTAAAACCTGGGATACTACAACACCTAATCCGGCAAAATTCAGAAAAGTAATTGAAGAGGTCGGAGGCAAAGATAATGTCCGGTTTAAATGGAACTATATCGGTGAATGGGGCTTCCACTGGTCAGTCAATAATATAAGGATAATGGAAACAATGCCGTCACACTATGCTGACTTTTCAAGTAGCCATAACAAAATCCCCATGGGAGATACAATTATTTTTGAAGATGCTTCTACCAACCATGATTATTCATCCTGGAATTGGGATTTCGGAGAAGGAGCCAATCCAAAAACAGCTGAGGGAAAAGGACCCCATGAAGTTGTTTATGATACCACCGGAGACAAAAATATTACAATGATAACCAACAACAAAGACACTCTTACAAAACCAAACTTTATCAATGTTTTTGAAATTACCGACAAGCTCCATTGGGATGATAAACAAAATGCAAATAAAATAGGTATGGGTGAAACCGGAAAATGGAATGCTGCCGCACGCTTTAAAACTTCTGACCTGGTATATTACGATAAAAAAATAATTACTGATGTCAACATATATATTGGAGATTTACCAAATAGTGCCAAAGTAAAAATTTGGGAACGCGATGATCAAAACAACTTTCATGAAGTTGTAAACCAACCCATTGAGCCGGAAAAAGATAGTTGGAATACTGTAGCCCTGGATAATCCTCTTAGAATAGATGCAAACAAAGAACTATGGCTTGGGATGGAATATGACGATCCGGGACAAGGAGTTTCGCCTGCAGGATTTGACCAAAGCGCCAACCATGATAGAAAAGGAAACTTATTAAGAATGGATATTGAAGATGACACAGCATGGATGCCATTAAGTTATTACGGCTACAATGGTAATTGGAATATGCATGCAATATTACTGGATGATGAAACAAAATATGTTATAAGAGCAAAAGCAGAACCGCCCGAAGCTGCCGTAATAACAGGCACCGGGGTTTATGAAGAAAATTCTACAGCCGAACTTTCAGCAAGTCCCGAAACCAATTTCGAATTCATAAACTGGACAGAAAATGATTCTATTGTACATGAGCAATTAGAATATAGTTTCGAGGTCAATAGCGACAGAACTTTCGTAGTAAACTTTAAGGATGTAACATATGTAGAGACCCAACCAACTGATAAAATATCAATATATCCTAACCCTGCAAATGAAAAACTTTCTCTGAGTGCCAGCGACCCTATTATCAAAGTAACTATTGTTGACATGATGGGTAAAATGATCTATAATAATGCCATTAAGTCCAGGGAGTATTCAATCAATGTTAATGATTTTAACCCAGGTATCTATATTATACGTATTTATACAGAAAATGAAGTTCAGGTAAATAAAATACAAATCCTGTAGATATACCCTGTTAGTAGCTTATCTAAGGATTAAATAATGAAGAGGCTTTACCAAAGTTTTCTTCAAAAACAAAATCATCAAAATTATTCCTGGTTCTTTCAGATTTTTCCATTTCCTGAAAGCTTCCGGGTAATTTTTCCGGTGAAGAACCATACCCGAGAGCAAAAACAGCAATTGGTTTATGGTCTTTGTCAATAGAAAAATTATCAATAGCTTTTGATTTTTTAAAACCGCTCATTTGGTGCATAAACAAGCCTTCATGCATAGCCTGCAAAGTCAGATAAGCAATACTTTGTCCGGTATCATATTGGTATGTAGCATTTGTTTTATTTTTAGCGTCTGTTTCTTTTCCTATGACCATAACCAATACCGGGGCCAGTATAGCCCAATTTTGGTTAAATTCTATAAGTGTTTCCATTATCTTATCATAAGAATTGGTGCCCTTTATACCAACAATATATTTCCATGGTTGCTGGTTAAATGACGAAGGAGACCAGCGAGCAGCTTCAAATATACGTTGTAGTTTCTCCTTTTCTACCATTTTGTCTTCAAAAGCGCGTGGACTCCAGCGTCGCTTAATTAATGGATTAATTTCATATTTGTTTGCTGCCGGCTTTTCCATGATTTTAAAGTTTAAAGTTTAATATAAAATTAACCACAAAATAGCAAAAATCAATGATAAATTTCATAATTAAAATACTTAAATAAGATAAAAGTTCATTATTTTTTCTTTAAAAATATATATAACTTAAATATGGCATAAATCCAGCTTCTACATATAGGAACCTCGGGATCTTGAAAGACTCGTTTCGCGCCATAAGTGTGTACTACAAACAAAATAGCCTAAAATTACACTTATGAATATATAATGATAATCCAATAAAAAAGGTATAAAATAAAAAAATTAAATATCACTAATAAAAATTATTGCATAAATAAAAAAAGGAAAACCTGCTTAAACAGATTTTCCCTTTAAATTCACTAATAATAGGTAAAAAATATTCTATTATCTTATTCCAACCCCAGTTCTTCTTTTACCAATGGCATTATATTATCGCCGGGATCAGAGTAAATTAATGAACCACCACCTGAATCAAATACGTATGAATAGCCATTGTCTTCCGCTACTGTCTCAACAGCATTTCTAGCCTTATTTACCACTGGCCTTAACAATTCATCTTCTTTTTCCATAAGATCTTGTTGAGCAGTTTCCTGAAATCGCTGTATACGTTCTTGTAATTCATTAAGCTCTCTTTCCTTAGATTGCCTTATCAACTGCGAATATTCGTCGGCATCATCAAGATACTCCTGATACTTAGTTTGTAACTCATTTTGCATAGATGTAAACTGTTGCTCAAGATACCTTGTATATTCCTCCAACTCTTCTTCTGCCTCTTGACGCTCAGGCATTTGCCTTAGCAATTCATCCATGTTTACATGGGCAAACTTCTCCTGTGCTTGTACGTTGGCAGACAACATAAATACCGCCAATACTAGGATCGTTACGAGGTTAAAACACTTTTTCATTTTTTGTTAATTTACTTTCTGTTAATACTAAATTTTTTGATGTGCTAAATTAATTAATTTTATTTTCTAAACTCGATTTTTTAACAGCTATTTAAATAATAAACCTATTGCATTATGTGTAACGTTTTATTATTGCTTATTATTTCAAACCATTATTACATATACGTTAATTAATTATAAAAAAATAATTCCGAGTTTTTATAATAAAACAAGCTGATTTCTCGCTTTATTAGTAACGATATGCTTCAACAAAAATTATTTTAATAGAAGTTGTTATGTTAATCAATAGTTTAATTATATTTGTTTTATTCTCATTCAATTTTTTAAAAACCAAATTAATCTATCATGAACAAAATCAATTTAAAATTACTTATTGTTTTTTTTAGTTTAACATCAGGTTTGTTAACTGCACAAGAACGCCAAACGATTAGAACATCCAATAGTTCTATAAATGTCGGTGAGCTGGCTAATTATGAATTGCAATACCTTTACCCTGAAAAAACTGAAGGAACAGTTATTTATAGCGACGGAGAAAAAGAAGTTTACAAGTTGAATTATAACATTTTAGCAGATGAGATACATTTTCGCTATGATGATGATGAAATTAGAGTTTTTGAGGCAGACGCCCCAATTGAGAAAATAACTGTTGGAGATGATACATTCATTTATTACAAAGAAAAAGGGATTTTAGAAGTGCTACATTCGGAGAAAATTACCCTTTATCTAAAACACAAAATTAACCTCAGTACTTTACCAATTAGAAGAGGCGCATATGGAGGCACCGATCACACTTCTTCCATAGCAGAGGCAAGGGTACACCAACCATCCAGCCCTCATCAAAAAAGCGAAGTACGCATAGATAACAAAACACAACAAGAAATGGATATAACTCTAAGGTATAATGAATCTTTCTTGTTTGTTAAAAATGGGGAAACAACCGAAGTAAGAAGGCGGCGCCATGTATTGCGAAAATTTTCAGATCACAGGCGAGATATCAGGTCTTATTGCAGAGAAAATAATATTGATTTCGATGAAAAAGATGATGTGGCTAAACTAGCGCAGTATATTGAAACTCTTTATTAATATCTCTGCATATTTTAAAAGAGTAGAGTTGCAATAAAGAAGGTATTTTAAGTTAAGATATGATAAAAATTAAGGTTAAGGTTTAAAGTTTTTTGCTTTAAAACTGAATAAAGCCTTAACTTCAACCTTAACCTTAACATAAACCTAAACCTTTTATAAAATCCAAAATTGAATTTTATTAAGATTTTTTGGAATTGGCATTCATGAAAAATTCAATTTATTCCTCAACATCAATTGGTTCTGTTAGATCAAAATCAGCCTGGAAAACAATATCCCCGTGGTACAGTAGCCTGTAAGAAAATGTGCTTAGATCTTCATCAAGTACCACATCCCAACGACGCATTCCTTCCTGATCATCTAACAAATCCTGTGAGTAACGGTCTACCGGGAATCTTTGCTTGTAAGCAGTACCCTCACCATCAGCATAACCCCCATAAAGAGTTTGTTCCTCAGGAGTACCATCTTCGTGCCTGTGATCATGGCGAAATCTCAGACCTTCTTCATCAGCTAAAAACATCCATGTACGGGACTCATCATCATCCAGATGAAAGGGTATATGGACGAGATCATCCTCACAAACAGTTACATGCATAACAAAATCCATATCCTCCCAGCTTTCACGACCTTCTTCCATATAGACCTGTTCACCTCTGAAAGACTTGTTGCATAAACTGGCAAGATTGTCCAAAAATGCTTGCTCTTCTTGTGTAAGTTCTGCTTTATCCTCCTTATCTTCCACGCGTTCAGCTTCTTCGGTTGGCTGACCGCATGAATACATGATAAGACCAGCAATCGCAAAAACGAATAATTTTTTAATCATTTTGTTTTTTGTTTTAGTTAGTAATCGGTTTAATTAAAAAAACATTAAGCTAAGTTTGCTTAACAATAAATATAATTTATGTATAAGAACACTTATTATTTTACTTCCTCCGGTTCACGCCACCTTATTTCATAATGATCGGGGTTTTTTTCTATCACCCTCCTGTAGTAATCTTCCGGATACCCTATCCCATCGGGCCAGGGCCGTCTTTTTTCTTCAGTTCGTATAAAACGATCATTGTATTTTGAAAAAACATGGTATGCAAGCTCTCTCCATCTCTCAACCGTACGTTCAGCATTGTTAACACTAAATTCTGTAAGATATTCGTTCATTACATCTTTATCTTTTTCATATAATGATTTTGCAGCTATATCAACAGCATCCGTCATGGCATGTGACCTGGTTTCCACTTCCTTTTGCACCTCCTTAATATCTTCAATAACGTATTCATATATTCCATAAGCATAATTAGCTACGAGGTTAAATACCCAAAAAGCAACTTCCCAGTCAAAATCCACCACATTTCCTGTAGCAAGAGATTTTGGCGCTTCCTGCATGCCCATGTAAAGTGGCATATATGCATTTGAGTATGTATCGTCAACACCATACCAGAAAATTCCCCCAATTGGATCCGGCAACCAGCTTCTTGACTGGGAAATAAATGAAAACCCCGTTTGTGGCTGTGATATAGTACGCTCCCAGGCATAACTGGTAGTTTCACCATCTTCCTCCATTTGAAAAACCAATGGTCTGGATCTGTATGGATTGCTATAAGGTCCTGCGGCATATTTGTCACCTGTATAATGTGGTGTATCATGGAAATGATCTCGCACAAAACTTATCATTTTTTCAACTGTAACCTTCTCATCCGGCTTAATGAATAAAGGGTATGGTTCTGCACCTTTAACAGCCCGCCAATAGTGATCAGAAAACTCCTTTGAGGGCGCTGCCCTGTTAAACACGCTCCAAACCCTTCCTTCGCAAAGCATCAAAGACGAAGGAGTAACAGGATTATAGGCATCTACAAAGCTGAATTCTTCACGTGGTCCTTCAAACCATCCCATCTCACGTGCAAAATCTACCAAATCATCCGACCACATCCAGTTTTCGGTATCGTCCCAGTCTATCTCACGAATACGTGCCTGGTTAGCATGAGCAGCAATATAACCATCAGGCACTCTTGCAGCTACCCATACGGCTCCTTCACCATGCTCACCCTTACCGATAAACTCCATTATCCAGGCTTCATTTTTATCAGCTATAGAAAAAGATTCTCCCGTACTTTTATATCCATGCTCCTCAACAAGACCGGTCATAACCTCTATAGCTTCACGTGCTGTCTTCGATCTTTGTAAGGCAATATACATCATTGCCCCATAATCAATAAAACCATTACCTCCATGTAACTCTGAACGACCGGTAAAAGTAGTTTCTCCTATGGCAACCTGGTGTTCATTCATATTGCCAATTACCCGGTAAGTTTCAGGCACCTGCGCAATAGTACCCAATAATGTATCATGATGCCAGCAAATGACATCAAGAGAATCTTCCGGGCCATACTCGCCCCCGGGATAAAAATAAAGTGGATCCATAAACCCACCGGCATCAGCTAAATAACTGATCATAACACTACCATCAGCACTTGCCCCACCTGAAACAAGTACACTGGTACATGTATGAGCAGGCCTTAATATAAAAAATAAAACTGCTGATAAAAGTATAATCTTTATAAAAGTATCTATCCTCATAAATTTAGTATTTTATTGCAATTTTTTTTATCACAACAAAAATAATAGAATAAATTTTATTTAAATATTATTTGTTTGTTAATTGTAAATTAATCATATACTTAGCTTAAGTAAAAATATAAATTATAAACATAAACCGGGTAAAGTCCCTGTTAAGTTAAACAAACTAATTACACCAAATTAGTAATTCTTTTCTTTAGTAGTTTTTATGAATAATTTTAATCAAAACAATAGTGATGGATATTTTCTTATTTTTGTAATGATATATAAAATGTACCTTTGATCTCAAAATCACATCTATGTGAAAGATGTAAAAGAAAATAATGGTTTTTAAGCCATATAGCTTTGTAAATTCATTATAAAAAACTAGTTTAACTATTAAATAAAAACATTATGACAAAAAGAATTTTATTGTTTGGAGTTATCTTATCTCTTATGATGGCCTGTAGCCCTGCAGCAGAAGAAGAAAAAAAAGATGTTGAAGATAGTACTACACTTTCCGGTAATGAGAAAAAATTTTTTGATAACCTTTCTTCACTATGCGGCAACAAATATGAAGGTGAAGAAATATTTACGGCAGAAGGCAGAGAAAGCTTTGCTGATAAAAATATGACTATACATTTTGCATCATGTACAGATGATAAGATACGTATACCTTTTTATATCGGTGATGACGAATCCCGCACATGGCTTTTACTTGTTGAAGATGGTCAATTACGATTTCGCCATGACCACAGGCATGAAGACGGTACTCCCGAAGATATAACAATGTACGGAGGCTTTTCTGACCAAAGAGGAACTGAATTTACGCAATTCTTTCCTCCTGACGATTATACCCTGGACTTACTGGAAAGAGCGCCAGGACATGAATGGGTCTTAAGCTTAACCGAAGAGATGGACACATTGTGTTATTGCCTGCAATCAGAAGAAGAACTAGTGTTTAAAGCAAAATTTTATCTTGACAAAAAGTTGAATTAAGTATTATCATTTCACCGGAAACATAATCCATAAATAATATAGTTGCTTGAAAGTATCAAATTCGGATAAAATTAAAAATCACTTAATTTTGAGCTAAACAAGCTCCTGAGATATGAACCCATTACCAAATATCAGAATAACCAAGCAGTTTCGTTTTGAAGCTGCTCATGCGCTTGGGGGCTATGACGGTACATGTAAAAACATTCACGGTCATAGCTACCTTTTGTATGTCACTCTAATCGGAAAGCCTATAAACAAAGTTGATCACCCCAAGTATGGGATGGTGATGGATTTCACGGAATTGAAAGATATTGTTTACGATTTGATTATTAAGCATTTTGATCACTCACTTCTAATAAAAGAGGACGCAAAACTTTGTAATTCAACCGGCATAAGTAATCTAATTGGTAAAATTACGCCCCTACCCTATCAACCCACTTGCGAAAATATGGTAGCTGATTTTGCCTGCAAAATAAAAAAAAGTTTGCCAAGTCACATCAAATTACACAGCATTAGACTTCATGAAACTGATACAGCCTATGCCGAATGGTATGCATCAGATAATCCGGAATGAAACCCTATATCAACCCCGTGGGTTTAAATTCAGAACTCCTTACTTGTCGCAAAATGAAATGTCGTATTTTTAGTATCATAAATTACAAAATTCAAAAAACAAATAACAAATAATACTCAATTCCAA
>SL_8KL_010_SEDDRAFT_10002917_pt1 | contig 14231 bp, 8 predicted proteins | sample SodLakKL_010_SED_4_FD_11160 | JGI IMG/M metagenome (IMG submission 11160) | reverse complement strand
TTATGACCGGGCTAATAGTTTTTATCCTATTAATTCCATGGCTTTTTCTTTTGCCAGCAGAAATTATTACCGTTTGGCTTTGCAGCAAGAAGAACCANNGATANTGGGCAAGGCTATAAAAAGAGCCGAGAGAGCTGTTGAATTAAGTCCGGTTGATGCTAACCTGCACAACCAGTTAGGATGGTTATACTGGCGAACAGGCCAACTCGACAAAGCTGAGCATCATTTAGAAACCGCAGCGGAATATGCTTTATACCGGCTTGGTTTAATAATTGATCTCAGCCGATTCTATATCCAGCAGGAGAGGTTTGCAGAAGCTGAGAAAGTTATTAACCAGGGCCTGGAAATAAAAGAGCGGGCAAGAGACAGGCAGCGTTCGGACGAAGACAGGGTGAAAGTGGACGAACAGATCCAAACTTTGTATGAGCTGTCAGAAAAGATAAAACAGGATTAAGCCGAACTCAACCGCTCATCCTGCAGAATGTCTANCCTGCTGCTGAAGATCCACTGCTCGGGGCAACCTTTGAAGTGCTCGCCAGGCTTATCCACAGGCAGGAAACGGTACCAGAATCAGCCCCCGCATAACGACCCTTCCACAGGAAAAAGCTAAGCGGGCCTGACCAATAAGCATAAAGATTACTTATGAAGAATTTGTCCAGGGGTGTTTTAGTATGCATATTGCTTTTCTGGTTACAAGTCCTTATCAGGTTTATCATTATAAATGGATTGCTCAACATTTCAATGAAGTAACTGTGCTGGTCGAGTTACGAGAACATGATTTTATGGTTAGCGAAGAGTTTTTGCTTGAACATTTTCCTGGGAGACTTGTGGAATGGGTCCCTAATAATTGTTTGCATATGCTAGATGGCAGGTTTGATGCCATTGTATGCCAAACGCCAATATTACCGCTGCATTTTTTAGAGCGGACCTATGTGATCGCCCAGCAATATAGTCTGGCCAAAGAAGCCTATCAATATGGATTATGGCGCTCCCAGGCTAACTTAAATCTTATGTACGGACCTTATTCTGTTGATAAAGTTTCTCCTTTTGCACATGCCATTGCAGCGGGGAACCCCCTGCTGGATCCGCTTTTTGTCGATGATGATCAAAAAACTAACAGTTCAGGTCCGAGGGGAAGTAAACCGACTATCCTTTATATGCCTACCTATGGTAAGTTGTCGACCCTACCCACAGTGTTACCTGAAATAGAGAAGCTGGATTATAATTATATTTTGAAGCTGCATCATGCTGAAGATAGAAACGCAGCATCTAATCTGCCCGCTAACTGCACTTTAGCATACTCCGATGAAAATCCGGTTGCTTTGCTACAAAGGGCTGATTATGTACTGGCCGATTTCTTTTCGGGTTCCGCTTATGATGCTTTGTATGCTCATAAACCGGTTATCCTGGTCAAGACTGAAATGGGCTTCTTTAACAGCAAAGATGGGGCAAGGGTTGCTGATACTGAAGGTAATAATCCTCTCGTAGAGGATGTTGCGGCTGTCTGGAATCCCAAAAATTCCTTTGCAGGAACAGTAAACGAAGCCCGCCTTAAATCGAAAGATGAGGCAGCATATCGCCGTTTTATAACAACTTACTTTGTTAACCCGGGAAATGCCGGCAAAGCTTGTGCCGATCAAATTATTGAATTGATAAACAATGGGGAGCCCTACCGGTTTTCCCGACTGCAGGTTCGGAATGCCATGCGCAGTTATGTGCTTGAAAATCGGGCTTTGCGTAAACAAAAGAAAAGTGCAAACCACACTTTACCTCGAAAAGGGAAAGAGTTTATGGCCCGGCTGCGCGAAAAAGCATTCAAAATAAAGTGGCTAAAGATTATCTATAAAACCTTAAAGCTTGAATTAATAAGGTTTTATAATTCACGTTTGACCCGCTCTGTTATAAGGGTTCTGTCCCACAAGGTTTCCTACATAAACCGGCCTATCATCAATAACTCCAAAGCGCTACCGGAAAAATCTCCTCAATATGGCTATTTGCCTTGGAAACGGCGTCAAAATATCCTGGCTCTGCTTCAGTCCTATCTCGAAAATTCTAAATTGCATTTTGCAGTTCATCACTTTAGTGAAACAGGCTTTATCTGTGCAGTTTTAAATAATGAAAAGCGTACGCTTTTTAAAATACTAAAGAAAATAGGCCAGAAAGATGCTGACTTAGAAGTGTACATTGGAAAAGGTAAAAAAACAATTACTGCTAAATGCAAAGCTCATTCTATGGACTATGTTGATCTTTATGCTGCGGAATGGATAAAAGTGGGGGTGCCTGTCTCCTGGGATAAAACGCAAGTCGGGTTTATTGACGTAATTTTTGTAAGCCCCGATCAAACCCGGGTTCTTGCTTTAAGCTATTATGCGAGCAAGGTAGACTGGACCGAAGAGTTTATGGGAGTTGAGGAAGCGAAGCAAAGTCCAAAAATTACAGTTCAAAATAAGCTTAACGAAGCGGATAGAATCGATGTGGTTTATACCTGGGTAGATTCTTATGATCCTCAATGGAAGCGCCTGCGTTATAGTTATTCAAAAGATGCTAAAACCGAAATGGAGAGTTCGTTAAATATAGAAAGGTATCTGGATAGAGAGGAGTTAAAGTATTCCCTTCGTTCACTGTGGATGTATGCTCCTTTTATTGGCCATATTTATATCGTTACAGCAGATCAAGTTCCTTCATGGTTAAACACCGGTTCAGATAAGATCAGCTTAATTTCGCACAGGGATATATTTCCTGATCCGGAAATGCTGCCTACATTTAACTCGCATGCTATAGAATCTTGCTTGCATAGAATAAAAGGGCTCTCAGAACACTTTATTTATTTTAATGATGATATATTTTTAAATTCAGAAGTTACCGAAGATGATTTCTTTACCAGGGGCGGGTTAATGAAGGTTAAATTATCACCGACCCAATTTATAATGGAAGGACGGCCTGGCCAGCAGGATATACCCACCCACTGGGCTGCTTATAACGCAGTCCATATTATTAATCGCGATTTTGGAATCAGTTTCGATCGAAAACAAAAGCATGTGCCATTTCCCCTTAAAAAAAGCCTGCTCCAAGAAATTGAAAATAAATATGCCCAGGAATTATGGCAAACCAGGGTTTCCAGGTTTAGATCGCCTTATGATTTGGCATTGCCCAGCATGTTTGCCCCTTTTTATAGTATAGCGACCCACCGAGGGGTAGAATGGCCGAACTTTCCTAAAGAGTACATCTATGCTGATACCGGCCGGGCTGACTTTTATAAAATACTAAAAAATATTAATAAAAATAAGCCCAAATATTTCTGTTTAAATTCCACTAAACATCGGGAGATACCACTAAGTAAGCAGGCAAGAATAATGCAAGAGTTTCTCGAGGAGCGTTACCCGCTAGCTTCTCCCTTTGAGAAATAAGCAAGGTATAGGTTAAAAACATTAAGATTTGTCGCAGGCACTCAAATAAAAATATAGCAAACATTTGCAGATATTTGTCAAAAATGTTTGACTAAACTAAATGCATATGTCATACTATTATTAATAGAGAGTCGAAAAGGCAAAGCTACCGAAAGGTTGTGACGCAAAGCTAAAGGGGCTAAAGCTTATTGAGGCCAGAGCCAGCCAGCTGCCTGTATACAGTTTAGCCCAAAATCCCCCGGTAATAAGCAGGAGGGATTTTATGTTTTTATCCGTTCTTTATTTTTAAGAGGTGAGATTGATGGGTTTGAAGTCAGCTATTAATAACCCTTCGGAATTGGAAGAGGCCGTTCAAAACTACAAATCAAGCAGCGGTGAACAGGATAAAGAGAAAGTAATTAAAATCGGCCGGGAACTGGTTAAATATTATGCCGGTGTTTACAGTCCGGGAGTTGTAGATAAAAACCTGAGAAATGCTGCTTCTGAAGGCTATATGTATGCTTTAAATAATTATGACCATTCCCGGGGGGTTCTTTTCTCAACCTATGCAACGCACTGTATAATCAGCGAAATTCGCCATGAACTGAGAAGCAGGAAGATGTTCAATACTCCGGAATGGCTGCAGCGTATCCAGGATGAAGTGGTAAGAGCTACAGAAGAATTGGCCAAGGATAATAATCCCCTGCCTACCCTGCAGGATATTGCTGAAAAGGTTAATATTTCCGAAGAAGGCGTGGTTGAAGCGATGCAGGCCGGCAGTGTTTCCCTTCAGGACATTGACTTATCCACCTTGAAAAGTCTGCGGCGTGAAACTTTTAAAATGCCCATTGAAGATGTCATTACTTTACGCAAATCCTTAGATAGACTTTCTGATCTGCAAAAAAAAGTTCTTTCTTTGATATCAATGAACCTGAGTGAATTGAACCTGGCCATCGAAGAAGAAGAGCTCGAATTATCCAAAACCCAGGCCGGTTATATCAGGATGGTAGAAAATTGCGATCATATTGCAGATTGNGGGGANAGAGCATTTTCTTACAAGATTGATTTTCCGGAACAATTTGAGCAGGATGATGTTCTGCGTTATTTTGAAGTGCTATCCGACGAATTTGGGTTGCAGCTGCTAGATCTTTTATTTAAAAGCAATCTGAAACCAGTCGATAATCATTATTTGAGTATGCCGGTAGAAATCAACCTGCAGGGTCGTTACAGAGGATTGCTGCAGTTTTTGAATCAACTCCGTTATGAAGAAAAAGCAGTAATAGTTGATCTGGTTAAAACCAGCCGAAATGAGAAAATACCGGCCCGGACCAACATATCGATAAAGGCTCGCATCTTTTTCCGCAATGAAAGCTAGCCCTGGAATAAGTATTTGCTCAGCAGGTTTAAAGCAAGTTGAAAGGAGTTTGTTGAAAGATGAGTATGCATGTAAACGGTACATGGCCAAACCAGGCTCATATGAAAAATATTTATACTGAACAAATTCCCAATCGGCCCGATCCTCCCCCTGCAGGGCGCGAAGATCCTGTGCAGCAGCAAAGCGAGCGCGATATCGTAAATATATCACATGAGGCGCGGAAACTGCAAAGCAGGGATCAGGCCATGCAAGCAAATCAAAGTTCAATTAATCAGGAAAGAGATATTTACAGACCCGGTCAGGAACAAACTGAATTAAGAGCTGAAAATAGTCTCAAAGCCCCACGTGAGACAGGTAATAATACAAAAACAGATCAGGTCTTCATTGATGACAGGGAAGATGATTTAGAAAGTGCAGATAAACAGAACAGGATAGAAAAAGAGCAGTTATTAAGGGCCGGTCAGGAGCGAAATACCGCTCAGGAACCTCTCGCTAACCCTGAAAACGAAAGCAACAGGTTAGAGGATTCGAACCAAAGAGTTCAGAATCCCGCCACAGCAGCAGACAACATGAGCAAAATCGACAGCGCCAGTACGGTTCAGGCCTACGCGACTGCTGCTAATATGACTCAGGCTAACCTGATAGTAAATTACAAGCTCTAGCTGTGCTTTTTTGAAGACAGAATGCGAATACTTCATTAAAATTTATATTTTTTTCAAGTGTGGTTTACTTAAACCAAGTATTGAACTGGAGGGCAAAATTATCGAAAGATAGTGGCGCAAAGCTAAAGGGGCTAAAGCACTAATAATGCTACAGCCAGCCAGCTGCCGGTTCTGGGTAATGTTTAGTTACTGCCCGTCAGGCTAGCTGGTGGGTATTCTTAATTTTAGAGAGCTGGGGAGTGAACTTTTCTGAATCCTAAAAATGGTAAAGACCGATTCTACATTGAAAACTTACCGGAAACCTTAGGATATCTCAGGGTCATGTCTGACCGGGAAGTAAATGCGGCGGATATAGATAATCTTACCCTGGCCGATGTTATTGATGTTGAAGCAGTGCAGGCCATGATGGATGATTTTTTTAGTTTTGTCGGAATCGGAATGACCATTATTGATATGAAAGGTAATATTCTTGTCCGTACCGGGTGGCAGGAGATCTGCACCAGCTTTCATCGCGTTCATCCGGAATCAGCAAAACACTGTGTTGAAAGTGATACCAAGCTTGTTAAAGATATTGCCGAAGGAGAATTCAGGCTATACAGATGCAAGAACAATATGTGGGATATAGCAACTCCTATCATTATTAACGGTAAAAGACTTGGCAATTTATTTTTGGGACAATTCTTTTTTGCAGATGAAACAGTTGATTATGAGCAATATAGAACCCAGGCCAGAAAATATGGGTTTGAGGAAAAGGAATATTTAAAAGCTTTGGAAAAAGTTCCCCGCTGGGACAGGACTACCGTGTACAAAGTGATGAGTTTTTATGTCAAACTGATCCATATGTTGTCAAGTCAAAGCTGCAGCAATATTGAGCTGGTCCGTTTGCTATCGGATTTAGATGCTATCAATGCCAAGCAAAAAAAAGCGGAAAAGGATCTGTCCAGAGAAGCGCAGCTGCGAACAGTCCTCCTGGACAATATTCCCAGCTGTGTCGCTTATATTCTAAAAAAAGATACGCGGGAAATTATTGCCGCTAATAAAACCGGTCGTGCTATTGGTGGCCTGCCCGGTCAGACATGTTACCGGGTAAGCGGTAAACGTGATGATCCCTGCCCGTTTTGCCTGGCCCAGAAAATGTGGGAAACGGGCCAGATTCAACGTACCGAAGTTTATTACCTGGATAAATGGTTCGAAGGGATTTGGGCCCCGTATTCGGAGGATTTATATGTGCATTACATTTTTGATATCACTGAACGCAAGAAAACTGAATATGACTTGCAATATCGTCTGCAATTCGAAAAAATGATTGCAAACCTTTCTTCTCATTTGGTCAGTCTGCCGGCAGAAAGATTATCGGAAGGTATAAATCATGTCCTTAAACTGGCTGGTCAATTTTTCGAAGTCGACCGTTGTTACATCTTTCAGTTTTCTGAGAATGGGTTAAGCCGGAGTATGACCCACGAATGGTGTACAAAAGATGTTGAGACACTGATTTCAAAACTGCAGGATCAACCGTTGAATTGTCTTCCCCGGTGGGCAGAAATAATTAAATCAAAAAAAATGGTGTGCATTACCGATCTGCAAAGCTTACTGCCGGAATTCGAGAAAGAATGGCAAATATTTACCTCTCAAAACTTACGATCTGTTATTTCTGTACCCTTAATCAAGGAAGGCAAAGTATTTGGAGCATTAGGTTTTGATACAATCCGGGAGAAGAAAGAATGGACCGAAGAGCATGAGACTATTCTTTCAGTGATTGCAGAAATAATCTCTAACGCTCTGTCGAGGTATTCTGACCATCAAAAGATCTACTACATGACTTACCATGACCAATTAACAGGACTCTATAATCGGAGATTTCTCGAAGAAGAAATGAAGAGGCTGAATACCGGCAGACAATTGCCTGTTTCCCTGATCATGACCGACTTAAACGGCCTTAAACTTATTAACGATGCCTATGGCCACAATATCGGTGATCAGCATTTAAAGTACGCTGCAAAAATATTGAAAATTGCCTGCCGTGAAGAAGATATCATTGCCCGCTGGGGCGGTGATGAGTTTGTAATTATTTTACCCCAAACATCTAAGAAAGAAGCAAAAGCCATTGCTCAAAGAGTGATCAATACTGCGAGTGANTTTTTTGTAAAAGAAATTCCGATTTCCATGTCCCTGGGTATAGCGGTCAACGAAAGTGGACAAATGGAATTGAGTGAGATTTTAATCGATGCAGAAGACGATATGTACTGGCAAAAGTCAAGTAAACCCCGTAGTATTAGGAGTACTGTCCTCGAAAATCTCTTAAAAACTCTGGAAGCGAAAAGTTATGAGACAGAAGTGCATACCCGCAGAATGCAAAAGGCTGCCCAATTAATCGGTGTTCAAATCTCACTTTCTGACGCTGAACTGAACAGGCTGAACTTACTGATTACCCTGCATGATATCGGCAAGATAAACATTCCTGAAGAAGTATTAAATAAAAGTGAGGATTTAACAGAAAAAGAGTGGGCTATGATCAAAAAACATTCGGAAACTGGCTTTAGAATTGCCCAGGCTACAGAAGATTTTGCATGTGTGGCCGAAGAGATCCTTGCTCACCATGAAAGATGGGACGGATCTGGTTATCCGCGGGGATTAAGCAATGGGCAGATACCTTTACTGGCTCGCATCATCAATATTGCTGATGCATATGAGGTGATGAGTAACAGGCGACCTTATAAGAAGGCGCTAGCGAAAAATGAAATAGCTGCTGAATTTAAAAGATGTGCAGGTAAGCAGTTTGACCCGGATCTGATCGAGATCTTTCTGGAGATTTTAGAACGTCAGTCATTGAATGAATAATTAAGAATAATTATTACCAGTGGCAAGGAAGCAGGTCATCCGGCAATGGCAAATCAATGCAGACTTAGACAAGCGTTTGCAGATATCCTTGCCAGAAGGGCAACAAAGACTTGCTAGACGTATTGATGTGGTATACGAACAGGTTGCGAGTCTCACTGAATTAGAACTGAAGTAAATAACGGGTTTATCGAGCTAGAGTGTAATATTGATATGAATCATATTTCATCCCACTAGATAAGTTTTTTTTAATGTATAATGCTTATAACAGCTGATCAGGAAAAGGCCGGTGTAAGATACCTTTGAATTTCATTATTACAAAAGCAACCCCTGTTGATAAAGAAGCCATAGTAAACTTAAGTCTCCATTTTCAAAATGATTATCTCGACCGGGTAGTCGACCGATGGATTAAAGAAGAATCCGGAGGTCTTTACCTGGCCTGGCATGAAGGTGATCTGGTAGCTTGTTGTGCCCTTTCTTTCTTGTCTGCAACTGAAGGTTGGCTCCATGGCATGCGTGTTCATCCGGACTACCGGAGGCAGGGAATTGCCTATAAATTAAACAGTTACTTGCTTGAAGTGGCAAGAAATGAGGGCTTGAAGGTTATTCGGCTGCTCACAGCACCGGATAATTACCAGGCTTTAGGGGTGGCCGAGGGGTTGGGTTTTTCGGTTACCGGGGCTAAGCGGCAAATCATTTACCGGGCAACGCTTAACCGCACTGCATGCGCTGCTCCCGAAGACTCCATAACATTAAAGCTGTGTTCTGAATCAGACCTGTCTGATCTCAAAAGATTTATATCATCCGGGCCGGCTTCTGAAGCTTTAAATAGCTTGATATTTTGCCCCGGATTCATTTGCCGTACCCTTACTGATCAGTATCTGTTAGAGGCTATTAGAAGAGAAGAGGTTTATCTATTCTCCGGCCAGGGTTCTGGGTGGGGGATGATGGTAGTGGTTAAAGATAAACTTGAAGACCACCTGGTCTTAGGATATTTAGATGCACCGGTTGAAGACCTGCCCTCCCTGTTTTTAATGATCAATCAGTGGGCAGAGGAAGGGTATCAGTATTATAGTTTTAATTTGCTTCAAAAGCAGCACGAAGTTCTGCAGTCATACCTGGAAAATACTTTTGGCAAATATGAGACCGAGCAATTTTTAGTAATGGGAAAAAGCTTAAACTGATCTATTAAGGGTCGGTCACTTTATAAAGATTGATTTCCGGAGCCATGGCACCAGATATCAAATATGCGGCATTCAACGCATATAGAACCTGAACTTCAGCTTGTTCCACCTGCTGCTTTGTGATATCTTGAGTTTTACAACGTATAGTGCGGTTGGATAATTAATAGGAGGCATTATTTATGATGAACGCCGGTAAACAGTTTAGAGTATCCCTGGTCAAGACTGGAAAAAGGGAGGAGGGGATCAGGAAAAGTGTAGAGCTGCTCGACATCAATCCGGTCCAGGGCAAAAAAGTAATCCTCAAGCCAAATTTTAACACCGCTGACCCTTACCCGGGTTCTACTGATCCGGAAACCTTGCGGGAGCTGATTAAATATTTACAGGAACTGGGTGCAGAAAAAATCACCATCGGCGAAAGAAGCGGTCCGGTTCAAACTTCTGAAGTTATGGAGAAACTGGGAGCTTACAAAATTGCTGAAGAACTTGGAACAGAGATAATCAATTTTGACGAACTTCCCGCAGAAGAGATGGTTAAAGTTAATCCGCCGGGCAGCCACTGGAAAAACGGTTTTGAAGTGCCAAGGATGCTTCAGGATGCTGAATGTATAGTAGCTTCACCTTGCCTGAAAACCCATCAGTTTGGTGGTATATTCACTATGGCATTAAAGCTTGCTGTAGGAATTATCCCTAAAGCAGGCACAACCTATATGAAAGAGCTACACTCCTCACCTCACATGGGTAAAATGATTGCAGAAATCAATTATGCTTACAAACCATGTCTCTTTATCATGGATGGGATGGAAGCCTTTGTTAAAGAAGGCCCGATGACCGGGACAAGAAAACGCGTAGATTTGTTCATGGCCGGAACAGATCCTGTTTCTATTGATGCGGTAGGAGTTGCTATCTTAAAAGAACTCGGGTCGACCCCTGAAATCATGGATACCGCTATATTTAAACAAGAACAAATTGCCAGGGCAGTTGAACTGGGTCTTGGAGCAGCCCATCCCGGCGAGATTGAACTGATCTCAGGTGATGCTGAAAGCGAAGATTATGCCTGTAAAATTCGAAGCATCCTTGAGCAAGGTTGATTAAAATGTAAGGCGCATGACTCTGGCTCGGAAGGATATTTTACATTCCTGATATTTTCTTTTAAAATATCAAAGCTCCGATCCTGGCTACAATACCGCCTGCAAAAAAGGCCAGCGAGGTGGTTAAAAGTAGGATTGATACTGCTGTTGAAAGCTTAAATTCCCTGGCCACAGCAGCCACAATAGCTATACAGGGTACGTAGAAAAGGCCGACCACTGCGCCGGTAAAAAGCTGGAGGGTGGTTAATTCCATATCAAGTAGAGGGAGGACAGCAAGTTCTCTCCTCAGGACGCCGAGAGCCAGGGGCGCTGCAGCTGATTCCGGCAATCGGAGCCAGCCTGTGACCAGGGGACTGATCGCTCTGCCCCAGGCAGCCATTAAACCGGTTTCATAGAGCACTGAGGCCAGGGCAACTGCACCAATCATGGGCAGGGCTCCATCTGTGATGTAAAGTTTCATTCGTAACCAGAGTTTCTTGATGGCTACACTAAAGCGGGGCACTAGCAAATCCGGGATTTCTGTTAAAGTAGCCTGGCGATCACCTTTAAGATAGCGGTTTAAAAATAGTCCGGCAGCGATCATGACCAGGAAGCCAAATATGAATACAGCGAGCATTACCGTTATCGAACGGGCAGCGAGGAGAGAAATAAAAGCTCCTGTCTGTGATATGCAGGGCACGGCCAGGCAGATTAATATCGTAACAATCATTCTCTCTTTATGTGAACCGAGTGCCCTGGACCCCATGATAGCAGGAATTCCGCAGCCATAGCCGATCATTATGGGAATTATACCCGAACCGGGCAGTCCGATCCGGTTAAAAAGGCCATCCAGCAAAAGAGCCAACCTGGGAAGGTATCCGCTATCTTCAACCAGGCTGAGAACCGTATAAAAAGAAAGGACGTAAGGCAGGACCAGGGTGAAAGGCCATTCCAGTCCTTTGACCAAAAAGCCGTATTCACCGATAAAGATATTCTGAATTACTCCGGCCGGGATAACTTCGGTAACCAGGTTAATGATCGGAGGAATGATCAGGATGTTAAACAAAGGGAGGAGGATGAACTGGCGCAGTCCCATTCCAATCCCTACCACGGCCATGAAAATAACTGCTAAAATAACGGCGGCCAGGGGCAGGCCGGGCCAGGGATTGGTCAGCCGGCGGTCCCATTCTTCACTGCGGGGATTACCGGTCGGACTTATCCTACGCAAAACCTGGGAGCTCAGGGTTTCAACATTTTCCCAGCTAGCTGAAAAGTTCCGGTTTGCCCGTTCATGATCGAGTGCTGTCTTTTGCTCAGGATTTTTGTTTAAAGCTGCGGTAATTTCCTTCTGCAGTTCTTCAAGCCCTTCACCGGTGACAGCAACAGTGGGGACAACCGGCACATTCAGGGCAGAAACGAGAGCATTAACATCTACCAGGAAACCTTTCTCCCTGGCCAGATCACCCCGGTTCAGAGCTACTATCAGCGGGACATCCAACTCTAAAAGTTGTAAAAGCAGGTAAAGCCCGCCTTCGAAATTGCGGGCATCTAAAACATATACAAGCAGGGATGGTTTTTCTGCTGGCGTATCATGTTCAGCGGTATCAGGCGCAGGGCTGCAGCAGGAGGAAGAAGCAGAGTGAGCACAGTCCGCTGCGGATTTTCCGCAGACCATATTTACAGCTACTTCTTCTGCTTCGCAGGTTGCACAAAGCGAGTATGTTCCCGGGACATCAATTAAATCTATGGCCTGACCATTTAGGTTGATCAGCCCGCGGGCATAATCTACTGTTGTTCCGGTATAATTAGCGACCCTGACGTTTAAACCGGTCAGGTAATTAAAAATGACACTTTTACCTACGTTAGGAGCACCCATCAGTAATACGGTATGCTTCATCGGTTTCTCCATAATCAAAGGCTGACAATAATTTTTTCTGCTAACAGACGGCTCAGAGCAATCTGCCTGTCATCTACTTTTACCAGCAGCGGGCCGCCAAACAGCTGACAACCCTTGCAAAGAATATCTTTTCCGGGCCTGAGGCCGAGTGGATACATCAGTGGATTTTCAGGGACCGCCGCAATTGTTCCCTTCATACCGGGAGAAAGGTCAATTAGTGGTATCGTTTTTTGCAGGTAATCGCTTGCAGGCATATTGGTCATTTAAGGCACGCTCCTCGTTTAAAACTCGGCATTCAGTTAGTTGATACTAACAATTGTCGCTAAAAAATAGGACTTTCGCTCTACTTTACCTGAGACGATCAATCATCCAGTTAGTTTACACTAACTATATTAAAGTTATCTTCTGCATATGTCAAGCTTTATTTTTAAAATGCAATAACTGGGAAAATGTAATAACTGCATAAGCGAAAATTTTGACAAAACATAAGTATTGAAATATAATGGTAAACAAGTATAATTTGGATAAATAGTTAATTAAATGGGAAACAGGTAACGCCTGGTAGGCTGCGGCTGACTACCGATGGACTAAAAAATGAATTGAAAGAACCGGCCGCCGGCAATCAACAANGCTTAAAAAAATATAAAGAGAATTAGTTGATTGCTAACACTTTATTTATATCAGGGAGGAAGTGAAATAAGTGCGTACAAAAAGTATAGTCGCTGTATTTATGGTTTTGGTCTTCATCTTCAGTCTGAGCGCCCCTGTCTTAGCTTCATCAAACAGCACCAGGTATGAAAAATGGTATGACCTGGACGGTGACATATCAATTAAAATGCAGGCCGGAAGTGATTGTAACGCTTCCGGAAAACATCAGACCCAGGTTAGTGGTGTTGGTTCACTGCAAAGGCATGACCTTATCAAAATGAACAAAGCTGAATTATTATCGCAAAATGAAGGGCAATGGGCTGCTGACCCTGATTCATTACGCGGACTGGAAGCAGCATCATCCTTTTGGTTAAATGATGAAGGAGACTTTGAAGGTCCGGAGCAGGTTTTTGCCGTTAGTGTGGATGCTGATCCGGGTAAAGAAGGTTATCTTGCACAGAACATATCATCAGCAGAAGCAGCTTATGATGAAAGCACCTCAGATACAGGTTCACTCGAGATCTCTCAGGATGCCCGGACTTCAGGGGGAGTACTTAAGCGCTATATTGATTTTAAAGATCCGGCTTCGAGTGTATATGTCTTTGAAGATTCTGAAATAAAGGGATTTGCTGAGATAAGAGACGAATTTGGAACTGACGGAAATGTCTCAGAAGACTTGCAAATCAAGCAGTACAGTATGTCTGATTCAGAACAATATAAAGAGGAAGGTTTTGAAGATGAGCTGTCTGGAGAAGAAATATTCGAAGATGGTTCTTTCGAGGAAGATACCCTTCATACTAAGCTGCTCGTTTTAGAAGGTGGCGGAATGTTTGAAACAGAAGTGCCCCTTGGAACTTCGAAAGATGAGCTTGCTCTCCCTCAAACGATTGAAATGACTACAGATATGTTTACGATTAGCGGCATTGCAATCAATTGGGATGCGGATTCATTCCCGGAGTATGATCCTGACCAGGAAAACAGTTATACTTTTGCCGGAGCTATAATCTTCCCGGACAACATTGAGATCCAGGAAAAAATGATTATGTTCTATACAGTTCATGTTACCGCAGATATGGATCAGGAAGAACTGAATTTAGAAGATAAATCAGAAGTGATTGAACTGGCTATTGAGGAAGTCGAAAATCATGATCACGAAGAAGATAAAGAAGAAGAAGAA
>SL_8KL_010_SEDDRAFT_10002915_pt1 | contig 14237 bp, 12 predicted proteins | sample SodLakKL_010_SED_4_FD_11160 | JGI IMG/M metagenome (IMG submission 11160) | reverse complement strand
AATTACCGCATAGACGGTCTGCTTGGAGAATACGCCTCGGTAAAGGAGACGCCTCATTACGATTATGCACGTCAGGAAGTGGACGTGGAAGCAAATCAGACTTACTACATGAAAGCATGGTTCAGGGTTCCAGAAGGTATCAACGGGACCGCTATCGTGCGATTAGATTATGAAGATGTGAGTGGAACTCCACACGGATCTGAAGAGATTGAGATAGTGGAAGCAGACGGCTGGCAGAGCATCGAATTGAAGGTTACGGAAGAAGAGACAGGAATAGGTGAAATGTCATTGTATGCGCATAGAGGCGAAGAACCACATCCCGATGTGGCTATAGGCGCGGCATGGTTCTCGGATCAGCCCGCACCAGAGGACTGGCCCATCACTTTACATGTTGACGTAGATGGAAACGGCATGGTCGATATCGATCCGGATAGAGATGAGTATAGGAGGGGAACCGAAGTCAGCCTGACCGCGGTACCGAATGAGGGATGGTATTTTGTTAATTGGACTGGAGACTATGAAAGCGAAGATGAAGAGATAACCATCGAGATGAACGAATCTAAAGAGATCACGGCTAACTTTGAGATACACTCTTATGATCTTAACATCGACGTCGTGGGTGAGGGCGAAGTCGATGTCATCCCTATCTGGGATGAGTACTTCCACGGCACGAACGTAACCTTAACCGCTGAGCCCGAAGAAGGTTGGTCTTTTGTTAATTGGGCCGGAGACTATCCTGAAGGTGAACAGTATAACGATGCATTGACCATAGTGATGGACGAAGACAAGAGTCTCACAGCTCACTTTGAGCAGTTAGAAGAATATACCCTTACGATAAATATAGAAGGTGAGGGATCAACGATCCCTGAAGAGGGAACACACTCCTATTATGAAGGAGAAGAAGTCACGATCACCGCGGAACCGGAAGAAGGTTGGCAGTTCGTTGAGTGGACCGGAGCTTATGAAGGTACTGAAAAGATCACAACAGTTACCATGGACGAAGATAAAAGTATCACGGCTGATTTTGAAGAGATCAGCATCGAAGAATATGATCTTACTATCCACATAGAGGGTGAAGGAGAAGTTTCTATAGAACCCTTTGAACCCGATCAGTATCGATTTGAAGAAGGAACCGACATAATTCTGATAGCGGAACCGGAAGAAGGTTGGCACTTCGTTGAGTGGGCCGGAGATCATGAAGGAACTAGTGATGAACTGTGGATAACAATGGATGAGGACAAGGAGATAACAGTCGTCTTCGAAGAGGAAGACCAGGAAGAAGGTTTTTTAGTGGATCATATATGGTTCGCTGTAATGATCGTCGTTGTAGCGTTAACTTTAACAGTTGTTATTGTACTGATCAGAAAAAATCGTTCCGAGAAGGTCGAAGAAGATCAGGAAAAGGTGTTTAACGAATTACAAGGTCTTGAAGGAGAAGGCTCAAGAGACGAGAATATAGAAGAGAAAGACCTCGATAAAGACCTTGAGAAAAAAGTCGAGGATATCCTTGACGAGGGGCACGAAGAAGATGGTTAATGCTGACGAAGGAGATAAGACGGGAAAAAAAGCCACCAACGTATGTCCTCACTGCGGCAGATACATAGGTCCTGTAGAAAGCTGTCCATACTGTAAAAAAAAGGTAGAAAAAAGGACAGAACTGAAGACCCTTAAGTACGGCAGCGTCGTTTTCGCGATAGTGGGTCTTCTGCTCATTTGGCAGTACTCTTTAGCTGTAGGCTATCCGTCACCAGATATCAGCGATATAAGGGAGACGATGAATTATGCTAATATAGAGATAGGGGGAAGGGTGGTTCAAGGCTCAACTTACTATCACTCTGAAGCCACTGGCGATGGCACCATCTATTTCACGATCGATGACGGCACGGGGCAGATAAGAGTCGTGGCTTACAGCTCAGAAGCCAAAGACATGATCGAACAGCAGAGGCTTCCCGCCTACGGCGATATTGTAAATTTCGTCGGTACCGTGAACTACAGAGGGAGCGACGTGAGGATCATCCTTTCTTCTGCGAATTCTCTCGATATAGAGAGGCCGGAGGGGACCAGTTATACGGCCACTGAATTGAATCAGCTGGAAGAAGACGACATAGAAGAAGGATCAAGGGCGACCGTCACTGGAGAAGTTAAAACCAGCGTAAAAGACCAGGGTTTCAGCTACGTGTTTGATATAGGTGATGACGACGAGACGGTCAGAGTTCTCATCTACAACACCACCATCAGACTCACAGGGGGAGAGATGGCGGACGGAAGTTCTTTGGGAACTCTCGAGGTGGGAGATAATGTAACGATAAGCGGCAGCTTGAGATGGCGTTATGGCTGGGAACTGATACCGGCCGAGGCTTCTGAGATACATGTGAACAGGAGGCGATCGGCTGATGGATCGTAAAAGAAAAGACGGACAAGATGAAGAAACCGCTTTCGATAAAGAGGCGGGCTGGCAGAGTTTCAAAAAAGGAAGCTTGGGAGGAAGGAAAAGGACCTGCCCCGCATGCGGCAGGGAAACCAGCCAGGAGCTGAATAAATGTGAACACTGTACCAGCCATCAGGAAAAGAGATGGTCTGTGAAAGGTATCATCGCGATAGGATTGGCCATGCTGTTGGTGGGTTCGGTCTTTTTGAGTCTTGGAGCAGTACACGAAGAACCTGTTCTTAAGATCGAAGACTTATCCCCTGATCACAGTTTCCGAAATATCAGGTTGGAAGGAGATGTTGTAGATATCAATTACTGGGATATCGATTATTCGGATTACGGCAGGTTGGAGATCACCATATACGACGGTACGGGTCTCTGCAGCGTATATGTTCAGAAGGAAACTCTTGAAGAATTGGTGGAAGAAGGAAAACTGCCCTACCTTGGTGATAGTGTTGACGTACACGGTAGGTTCACAGGTTCAGGAGTTGAATCCACCACTCACGACGGAGAAGAAACGGTCAGAGTCGACGGCTCAGTGACCGTATCCGAGGCTGACCTTTTTGACATAAAAAGAAAAGAATACGAATCTTTTGATCTAAACTTGGTAAGCGGTGCGGGCAGAGAAGAACGATTGGATGAACACTCTAAAGCTAGGATCAGGGGTTACGTAGGAGAACATAGAGAGCTCTCCTCCGGAGATTACTTGTTTTATCTCTACAGAGGAACGGAACACATCTCGGTTACCATCCCGAGGCACAGCTTGGAACTCACCGGGGGATGGCGTGAAGATATCAGGGGTGAGATCGTTACGGTCAGAGGAACTTTGAACTGGTATGAACCTTACTGGGAGTCAGAGGGTTCTTGGGAACTGGTGGCGGATGGGATGGAAAATATAGATATCATAGACGCACATCTGACCTATGAGAGAGTATCTATAGATGAGTTGGATCATGCAGAAAAGGAGGATTTCAACGAAGGTTCGAGAAAACAGATCACGGGAAGTTACGAGTGGTATAACAGCGTTTCCGCCGGGCAGCTGATCGATATACATGAAGGCCCCTCTTCTGTGACGGTGTTCTTTCCCTGGTACGCTGAAAAGACCCATGAAGACCTAGATGAACTGACCAAGGGGGATATAGTCGAGATAAAAGGAACACTAGACTGGTACGGATATGGAGAGGATAGAGGCGAATGGCAGATCATCCCGGACGGACTCGACAGTATAACTCTCATCGGCGAGAAAGAATATAACGAAAAAGATGTCTCTATGCTGTTAGACGATCCTGAAGCTTATGAATACGAGTACGTGAACCTGGAGAACGTGGTGGTCAGTTCGATAAACTGGTATAGGGACGACGAGGGAGAATTTTACACCCGGAATTTTTTTGTTAAAGACGGTATCGAGGAAAACGGTCCCTCTTTGAACATATATATAAATTACTGGGAAGGAAGACTCACGGAACTATATGAAAATGATACCCTAACGATCCGAGGTCTCTTCAAATCCTATACTTACCGGGGAGAAACTTACTGGGAAGTTGTTATAAGGGATCACTCGAGAGACGAGATAATGTATCAAGAGGAGGTGTATCTATGACCGTGACGCTTGTGTTGACGTGCCTATTCATAGCGATACTGGGCGTCTTAGTTTCGGCTCCATTGTCACTTGTTCCGGCTCTCCATGTTTATAACGTGATCGGACTTCTTGTACTCATATATCTACCATTGAGTGCCTTTCTAGGACCGATGTTCATGATAATGTTCATGTTCGGACTGTTGGTGGGTTATGCGATGATGAACACCTTGACTTCAGTTTACTTCAGCACACCCGACGATTCCACCATATTCATAGTGCTCCCGGCCCAGAAGTACCTCACTCAAGGAAGAGGTCATGAAGCGGTTCTTCTCTCGGCCATCGGCGGACTGATAGGAGTCTTCTTCTTAGCGGTTCTGGTACCCTTGACCATGGGTGTGATGGGCACACTAAGAGAGTTACTAGCTCCGCATCTTTTCTGGATCCTGGCACTGATAACTGTATTCATACTCATGTCCGAGTGGCCAAAGGACTTCTCGAGAGGGCAGAGCAAGTTGGAAAGGTTAGCAAAGGGCTGGTCAACCTTGATACCGGGCATATTCACTTTCTTCATCGCCGGTTTTTTTGGTTTCATAATCATGCGGTCGCAGGTGATCCCTGCTCATAGGGGTTTTCAGACGCTTCTGCCGGCTTTCGTCGGTCTTTTTGCAGTCCCTTGGATACTGACTAATCTTGTCTCAGAGATGGATATTCCAGAGCAGCATGTGACTGACTCGGTAGATATCGAAGGTAAGAACGCAGCCCGGGGAGGAGCCGCGGGCTGCTTAGGTGGACTTCTCGCAGCATTCTTTCCCGCCGTAACAGGCGGAACGGGTGGACTTCTCGCCGGCCATGCTACGGCTCAAAGGGACGAAAGGAGTTTCATACTATCCCAAGGCGCATCTAAGATGGTGTATTACGTGGGTGCGGCTTTCCTATTATTTATCCCCGGGCTACATCTTACCAGAGGGACCATGGGTATAATGGTCAATCTGTTCTATACTCCACAGACCACCTCTGAATTCTTTTTAGTCGCTGGAGTCATCGCGATATGTGGATTTATAGCGTTTTTGCTCCTGATCGTGATGTCAAAATTCGCGATAAAGATAGTGGAAAATATACCCGTGACTAAGCTCAATATCGGCGTTTTGATCATAATACACGTGATAGTATTAGTGGTGACCTCCTGGCAGGGTCTGATGATCATGTGGATAGGAACCAGCATAGGTCTTGTACCCGTGATGTTCCATTCGAGACGATTGAACTGCCTAGGCGTACTTCTATTTCCACTGATGATCGAACTCGGCGGTCACGGTGCTTTCCTAGCTGGACTTTTTGGTTTGTCTTAGAGATGTGATGAAAAGATGAGACGAGAAACGAAAGGTGATAAAATATGAAGGGTATAACCCACTTTATCGTGGGCATAGCCGTAGCTTCCTTTTTCCCTCTTGCGGTAGAAGCCACTCTATTGGAAAGTGCATGGTTTATCGTACTGGGCGGAATATTCGGGCTTTTACCCGACTTCCTAGATTTTAGATTTGCTAGATACCTAGAAGAACATGATTACGAATTCTGTCCTGAAGAGGGCGAATTAAACCCTAAAAAGATAACGGACTTATTGACAAGAGCTATCGACCAGGCTTATAGAGAAAAAAGAGCAGTCAAAGTTAAGCTTCATACACTCAAATTAGGAAGTGACTCTTGGAGACAGTATTCGGTGACCTTCGACACGGACAAGAAAACGATAACCTCTGAGATCGGTCCGGTGGTCTCGACTTCGCAGGTGCCTTATCCCGATACAGAACCTGAAGGCGACGATAGGAGTTATACGGGCCGTTATGATGCCGCTCTTCAGCACACCTATGAGGATGAAACAAAAGTTGATATATTTTCTGGTCCGGATTTCGCTTTCGTTCCCGAGGGAGATAAGGTCAGAGCCGATTTCATCCCGTGGCACAGGCAGTGGGCGCATTCTTTCACTCTAGCCTTTCTGTTGGGCCCGATCGGTCTACTTTTATACGGCTGGAACGCCTACGGTCTCACCGCTAGCATGATCATAATCGCGGCTTTTTCTTCGCATATCATAGTGGATCAACTGGGCGTTCTAGGCTCTAATCTTTTTTATCCTATCACCGATAAACGTACCGACGGTTTTGCCTTATTTCACTCCAGCGAAGCTATGCCAAACATGTTCACCAATTACACCGCTGTGGTGGTGATGCTTTGGAACTTAAATATGTACGGGCTCGAACCCGTATTCAAGATGAACCCTATTTTCTATTTTCTTCTCTATCTATTCCTGCCTTTATCAGTGGTTTATTTCGTTAGTCGGTACTACAAGGAGAAAAAAGGCTTAGCAAAAGAGAAGGACTTGGAAACTTTGAAGCAGGAGGAAAAGATGATAGAGATAGAAGGGGAGATGTGATATAGATGGAAAAAAGAGACGAAAAAGGCAGAAAAAAGGTGATCCGAAAATATACTCCCGTTTTGCTTATAGTTTCGTTTCTTCTCGTTTCTACCGTAGTTCCCACACTCTCGATGGATGAAGAATTCAAAGAAAATACTTTGGAAGAAAAAACCTCGCTTCTCATCACCGAGGTGTATTATAGGGAGGACGATGATATGGACTTTATAGCGATCCATAATCCTTCGGACGTTTCCGTTTCTATGACCTCTTTTGAGATCACTGACGGAGATGATGCCTGGATTTTTCCCAGTGGAGCGAACATCGACAGCCATGAGGACATATACGTAGCTTCTAACGGTATGAGTTTTGAGGAGAGGATGTCCTTCGAGCCGGATTGGGAGGTAAAGAACACACTATCTGGCGTTCCTAACATGGAGGAAAGAGGCGATTTTCGACTAGATGAGAGCGGCGGCGAAGTGATCTTAAAGGGCTATTATGACACGGTGATAGATGTGGTCGCTTTTGGAGATTCGGATTATCAGGGCGTGGGATGGAATAATGGACCGGCTCCTGGAGTTTCGCCAGGAGAGATATTGACTAGAGAGTGGATACCGGAAAAGGGTTATGTGGATACGAACACCTCCGATGATTGGGTACATCCATTCATCAAAAGAGTAGGCCAGAGCGATTTTGAAATCCGTTCTTTCGATCATGACGGAAAAGTGGAGACCTTTGTATCGCCAGACTCTTCTTTCAAGGCGGTGTCGGACTTCATAGATTCCACTGAGCAAAAGATGTATCTGAACGGTTACATGTTAACTAACTGGTTCATCACTGAAAGGATAATCGACGCCGTCGATAGAGGGGTGGAAGTCAAGATATTCTTGGAGGGAGGACCGGTGGGCGGTATAAATGATCAGCAGAGATACAACGTGATGAGATTGGCCGATGCTGGAGTCGAGATAAGGTACATGATACACGATCCGGATGAGGATATATATTCGCGTTACAGATACAACCATGCTAAGTATTCTGTAGCGGATAACAGTTCCGTATTGATAACGACTGAAAACTGGGTGAACTCAGGTATACCTATCAACAACACTTACGGGAACAGGGGTTGGGGTATAACCGTTCACAACGAAGACTTAGCCACCTACTATGCAGACGTGTTCTTGACCGACTATGATCCCAGGGCTCCGGATTCTTACGCTTACGATCCGAACCATGAGAGGTATGGTGACCCTCCTGATGATTTCACACCGGATAAAGAGCCCAGGGAAAGTTACTATGACCCTGTGGATGCGATCAATACCGTTGAAGGAGAGATGGATATAGTCCCGGTGATAGGCCCCGATAATACTAGAGCGAAGGAACATTCTATAATTCCTGCGATAAGAGAGGCAGAGGAAAGTTTGAACGTGGTACAGTTGATCTGCGGTATCGACTGGGGAAGAGGTGTTTCGGTCTCCATCGATTGGGACCTGAGTTCTGAAACACAGTACCTGCGGTGGGAGGATGGAAGAGAACACCATAATCTGTATTTGAAAGAGATCATCGAAGCCGCTAGAAGAGGTATCGAAGTCAACGTTTTACTGGATTCTCTATACGTAGACAGGACCGAAGAAAACACTTTCGATAATTATGATGTGATGCTATATCTGAACGAAGTGGCAGAAAAGGAAGATATACCTTTGAACGCGAGGTTGGCTGAACACGATGAACTGGGTCTTGAAAAGATCCACGCCAAGGGCATGGTCATAGATAACGAGACGGTATTCGTCTCCTCCATAAATTGGGGAGCCTATGCGGCTATGCACAATCGAGAAACCGGTTTATTCGTGACGCACGAAGATGTCGCCGGCTACTTTGCCGACGCATTTTATTATGATTGGACCACGGGAACCGTGGACAATCGTGAGGACTGGATAGAGGAAGATCCTGAATCGAACGGAGAGTTCGATACGGGTGAAAACGAGTTCAAAGGCGACACGTTGGAAACACCTTCTCCACCCGATTATCCTGAAATAGTTGTAGATGTTGGACTTGCGGTGGTAGTTTTGCTCTCGCTAATGATGGCCGCAGCTTTTGTATGGGACAAGGTCAAAAATGAATAGTGAGAAGAAGTAGTAGGAAATCAAAACACCGGTTGTGGTATCTTTAAAGATTCGAAGATGGATATGGCCATACTGTCGGTCATCTGATTGATCGAGTCTCTAACCATCTCAGTCGGTTCTGAGAGGCGAAGATACTTCCCGTTCATATCCTGAAGAAAGTAGAGTATGGAAGTTCTAGATCCGCTGAATCCATCTATATTCTGTCGTATTATATCCCGTTTCATACATCTCAATTTTTTGATCTTGCCTTTGTTTTCCGAGAGATCTTCGATCTTTTCTACTACCTCGCGCACGCTCATCTCCGTCACATCTCGATCTTTTGGGCTCTCCAGCACTTCAGTTCCTTCGAGTTCGGTTGGTTCTTCCGGTGTTAGACCCATCAGTTCGTCGTAATAAGATTCGAACAGTCCCTCTATTATAACACTAGTCTTCTCCGCGTATTGTTTATTCACGTCACACATGTATATATTCTCGTAGTTGAAATCGAATATCAACTCATCTAGAGCGTTAGCTACATCCTCTGAAAGCCGTATCGGTATCTCGGTCTTGTCTGGATCTCTTCCATGTTCCTCTCTGAATTCTTCTAGATCCTTTTTGAAGTTGTCGATGAGGTCCAATACTATGGTATTGATTATCTCGGTGTTCGTTTGACCCAGTATATCAGTACAGTACTTCGGTAGATCCTCGTGAGAGATGAGATCTACCTCGATAGCGTCCTCGATATCTTTGCCCACATATGCGATCTTATCGCAGAGCTTTACCAGACATCCCTCGAGGGTATACGGCTCTCTTTTCTCCATGGAACTCTTCGACGGATCCCATCTGGTAGGATCTTCCTTGGCCCAGAATTCCCCTCCCTTCTCTTCGCCGCAGTGCGTCACTATACCGTCCCGGACTTCGTAGCAGAGATTCAACCCTTCACCGCCCTTCTCTATATAATCTATCTGTCTCAAGCTCTGGTCCGAATGTCTATAGCCGCCTAAACCGTGTTCTTCACACAATCTGTTCAGTACTTGTTCTCCGAGGTGACCGAATGGAGTGTGTCCGAGATCGTGACCGAACGCTATGGCCTCTACCAAGTCTTCGTTCAGACCGCATGCTCTCGCTATAGCTCTAGCGATGGACGATACGTGCAGTGTATGTGTCATCCTGTCGCTTATGAACGGGTTCTTAGGAGAAAGAAAAACTTGTGTCTTTCCGGCGAGATGATAGAATGATTTGGAATAAACGATCCTGTCTCTATCCCGGGCAAAATGGGTTCTTTCATCTCTCTTCACCTCTTTATCGTCTCTAAAGCGTCCTCTGGTTTCTTTCGCTAGAGCGGCATAACTGGGATTGACCGAGTTTCGTTCCTTCTCATCTATACTATCTATTATGTCCCGCAGCCGTTCGTTTTCATGGTATCGACCTTCTCTCAAACGTGACATGATGGATTCTCCTGTAGTATCGAACTTTAGAGGAAGCTACTCTATTTTATCCTTTCGGGTTTTTATACTCGATTCGAAGGGAAAATGTTATTATCCTGTTATGTTTGCAAAGTTTTGAGGATATATATGGGATCAGTCAAAGATTTAGAGATAATAGAAGGGCCGACGGATGACGAGGAAGGCATAGGCGTTTTTGAGTTCAGCGACAGATACAGTATTTTTGATTATGGAGAGATGCCAGACGAGATAGAAGGTAAAGGAGAAGCGCTCTGTTTGATGGGAGTATACAACTTCAAGAAGTTGGAAGAAGCCGGTATCAAAACGCACTTCATCGAGTTGGAAGAAAGGGACAGGATGAAGTTCAAGCTAGTAAATGTGATCACTGACGAAAAACCTGACGAATACAAAAATATGATGGTTCCTTTGGAGATCATCTATAGGAACTATCTAGGAGAAGGAAGTTCCGTTTTCAGAAGACTAGACAAAGGAAAGATAGAACCAGAAGATCTAGGTCTAGACGGTTATCCTGAAGTGAACAAAGAATTAGATCCGCCTATAATAGATTTCAGCACCAAGTTCGAGAAGTTTGACAGGTACTTCAAGAATTTGGACGAGGTCAAAGAACATACTGGATTTGACGATGAAAAAATAGATCTCATAAAAAAGAAAGCGATCGAAGTCAACGACTTCATAAATAAAAGAGCCGAAGAGCTCGGATGGATACATCTTGACGGCAAGATGGAGGTAGCATTGAACAGAGACGGAGAACTGATGCTGGCGGATGTTCTAGGCACTCTAGACGAGGACAGGTTTGAATACGATGGGTTCAAGCTAAGTAAACAGATGTTGAGGAATTATTACAGAGGAGGAGAATGGCATGAACTGATCGAGAAGGCAAAGGAAGAAGACCTTCCAAAGGATGACTGGCCTAAACCTCCTCGACTGCCGGAAAAGTTAGTCGATTTTGTCTCTGACATGTACAAAGCCGCGGCAAACGAATGGACCGGAGAAGAGCATTTTGACGTTAAAGCTCTAGATGAATTGATCGAAGAAGATTACGAGGAACTGAAGGACGAAGGTCTGGTCTGAAAAACCTCGCTCCAAAACATCATCACGTTTATATAGACTCCTTGGGTTACTAAACCCATGGATTTCTTCACCATCATCGGCTTAGCCGCGGCTACTTGCACCACTGTCTCATTCCTGCCTCAAGCCGTCAAAGTGATCCGGACCAAAGACACAAGAAGCCTTTCCCTACCTATGTATATCATATTTACAATCGGAGTCCTACTGTGGTTGACCTACGGCATACTTGTACGAGACATCCCGGTTATAGCCGCGAATCTGGTCACATCGATATTTTCCATCGTCATACTCGGTTCGATAATATTCTACAGGTATACGTGAAAAATACGGAGGTGAAGATCGTATAAGACGTAGATGATACTATCTACTGGTCCGCCTTTTTTACCCGGTGTATCCAATCCATGGCGCTCTTTGCAAGGAGTCCGTGAATGGCCACGGAGAATATGATTATCAGCGTAACGAGAGCCATGAGTTCACCCGCTTTTTCGAAATCTGCGTGATAGAACGCGTACATCAGATAATAGACCGAACCAACACCCCTTATCCCGAAAAATGAGATGACAACCTTTTTTTGCCATGGCAATGAGATATCCATAAGACCGAGTAGGCCGCTCAATGGTCTTATCAAAAATATTGTGACAAGGGCGGCCGGCACCATATACCACTGAAAATCATGTATGAAACCGCTAGTAAGGTATAACCCTAGGAGTAAAAATACCGGTAAAACCATTATCTGTTCCATCTGTTCCGATAGATCATGCAAGTTTGACAGGTACTCGTGTTCTTTCTCCTGGTATCTGAAAGCGCATGCAGCTACAAAGACCGCTATGAAACCGTACCCGTTCAGTATCTCCGCGGTACCGTAAGGGATCAGCGTCAGTCCAAGAACGATTATCCCTATGGATATCTCTGTTCTCTGAACGTTCGTTTCTGAAAGGGAATACACGATCTTGGCTATAAGCCAACCTAGGAGTATACCGAGTACAGTTCCTACCACTATCTTGTAAACGAGATCCACCACCAGCCAGTCCATGAGCCAGCCTGAAGGCGCTATACCGGCGAAGGCGATCGCTATAGCCATGTTGGTGAAAGGGAAAGCCAAACCGTCGTTCAGACCCGCTTCCGTTGTCAATCCGACTTGAGTAGAGAGGGTATCCTCTTCAAGAGGAGGTGTGGTCTGAACTTCGTCGGCGAGGACCGGATCCGTGGGAGCGATCACCGCTCCTAAAAGAACGGCTGCAGCGGGTAAGAATCCTAGAAAACGCCAGCCCATGAGAGCCATCAACAAGATCGTGATAGGCATTGTGATGATCAAAAGTCTAGATGAGATCTTCCATGTTTTCTTTTCGAAAGGTCTGTTGATCTTTAAGCCTACACCAGTTAGACTGATTATGACCGCCAACTCCGTGATCCTTTTGGGCCAGTACGGACTTTCGGCGAGATGAGCGATTTCTAGGTCAATCACAAGACCGAATAAGACGCCGGATATGATGAGATAAAATATAGGTAGCGTGATGACCCGATCTTCCAGGATGTTCGGCAGTACTGCGGTGAGTAGAATCACTAGACCCGCTGAGAGTAAAAGGACGTCGTAAGTCTCTACAGGAAATATCTCTATCATGGTGGATCATCTCGGACCTAGCTCTCGTAACTTAATCCACTAACATTTATTTATAATTTACATAAGATTTTTTGTGATCTGCGTTATAGTAACATCAGGAAAGATATTTAGAACTGATGTCCATCAGTAATCTATATATAAACAAAAGTTTTACGATGCTTTGTTGAGATGTCTCTAGAATTCTTTATCAAAAGGATTTGGAAATTGATAGTCCTGTTCATGGTAGTATTTATACTCAGCTCTGTCTTTTTCTTCGTCTTCGAATATGAAGATCCTGAAGATAGAGATGAAGACTATTCAGGTCCGGATGATTTTGCAGATTCATTTTGGTACTCTATAGTGACCCTGTCAACGGTCGGATATGGTGATAGATATCCTGTCACTACCGAAGGAAAGATAGCTTCGTTTTTCTTGATAGTGTTCACTTTCACATTTTTAGGTGCTGTGATCGGTAGTGTTACGGATGCATTTAATGAAGCGAGAAGAAGAGAGGTGTTAGGCATGGACGGAACTGATTTTAAGGACCACGTTATCATATGTGGTTGGACTAATATAAGTAAAGTGACTTTAGATGAGTTGATGGCTACTAAACAGAAAACCGTCGTCATAACGATGACGAAGACGAGATAACCAAGATAAGAGATGCGGGAGACGAAGAATCACTCTATACGGTTTATGGAGATTATAAAAACGAAAAGGTACTGCAAAGAGCCAACATAAAAAAGGCTAAAACGGTGGTGATCGCTACGGACGATGACACTGAGTCCCTGATAATCTCACTGAACGTGAAAGAGATGAATCCTAACGCTAGGATAGTGTCCATAAAAAACGACGAGTTGAAGAATACACTTTACTCCGCAGGTGTGACCTATGTATCATCGCCGTCGGAGATGGCCGGCAGGATGGTCGCTAGTGCCGCCTTTGAACCGGAGGTGGCCCGTTTTGTGGAGGATATAACAACATCGACCTCCGGTTACGACGTTCAGCAGTATATCGTCTCATCCGATTCATTTGCTAAAGGGATGTCGGCGGGTAAATTCCAAAAAAAGATGCGATCCATGAAAGGGCCTTTGTTGGTAGCTATAGGTAAATACAAATCTGAGAAGGGGAAGGCTAAGGAGGATCCGGAGAATTGGAAACTTATCACCAATCCATCAAAAGATATCGAGATCAAGGAAAACGATATCGTAGTGGTGATAGGTAATCCTAAAGAGAATGAAAGATTGGCAAAGTCATTAAAATCGAAGCAGGGACGTTGAAAGTGGATTTACTGCTTATAGTCATTGACCCTATTTTTGAACTTTTTTTTGGGTCATTGACTCATTTTAGGAATTACATTCTTGTAGATGTTTCAGCAACTCGTTCCAGACATCTTAGGAAAGTTACCTTTCCTAAAAGAAGCGGCGAAACTCGTAACTTGGTTCAAAAAGTTACGAGTTCCACTATATTTAGCTATGCTTGTAAAGGAAATCCTTCAGATACACCACCAAGATAGGATCGAAAACAAAACCCAGTACTATAGGAAAGCTGGCCTTGGCTCCAAAAAGTGAAGTAGCTAGGATGATGGCCAGCCCG
>SL_8KL_010_SEDDRAFT_10002914_pt1 | contig 14237 bp, 9 predicted proteins | sample SodLakKL_010_SED_4_FD_11160 | JGI IMG/M metagenome (IMG submission 11160) | reverse complement strand
GTAAGGTAGCCACCGTCTCCCCCATGCTCATCCAATTCGAGTATCAGCGAAGGCTTATCCTGCATTTTTTCTTCAAACACCCCCAGGAGGAAAGAATCCGGGCCACAATTGAAATTTGTAAGGAAAATCGGGTAAAGATCCTGTTGTTTCCGGATATATTCTGCAGCGACCACGATACGCTGACCATAAGACCAGTACATGTCTTCATACCCTTCCGGCAGGTCTTTCCGGTTTACGGGAAGCACATCCATGGGGATTACCTCGTAGCCATAACGTGCAATGGCCTTTAGCAGGCCAAGATTCAGTTGTTCATCCAGCAGGTTGTAAGATCGCCCCATGATCACAAAACGTGGTTTTCCGGATCCGTTTTTTGATCCTGGCATCAATCCCGCTTGGTGTTTCAGTTGTTTTATGTGATCAGCAAATGCCTTTTCAGCCTGCAACCAGGCTTGCTCTACCTTTTTCCGGCTTACCGGGTGAAAGGTTTTCAGACTATTGTACAACTGCCGGGTGTTGTATCTGCTTTCTTTGGAAAAATCCACCACAGGCATAATCAGACCTGAAGTGTCTTTGCCCCTGATGCCAAGGGTACTTGCCATGATTGCGGGGAAAGCCTGAGACAAAGGACAGAAAAAAGAATTGGCTGTATGCGGGTTGGCGGTGTCCTGGATATGATAGGGCAAAAAAACAGCTTCCCGGTAATTCTCCAGACAGGCTGAGGTTTCTGCAACAGCTTTTTTAACCGGGTAGCAGCAATCTGTAACTGTCAGGGAGCTCGTGGAATGATTGGTATTTCCGGCCGGTATTTCAACCGGCTTAAGGACAATGCCAAGTGCCTGAAAGAAATGTTGCCAAAAGGGGTTATAGGTAAAAAAATGAAGTGTTTTCGGATAGTGGATAACCCCGATGGGGTTACGCACAGGCAACTCCTTTCTGACAAGCCTGTCAAGCAGTCTCAGTGTTTCAAGGCGGGCACCACCATGGGGTTTGGCTGTATCTGCGGCCTCCCTTCCGCACTGGTAGCCCCATGAAGCCATTTTTGTTCCGTCATTTGCCACCATGCTGGTTATCCGGCAACGGTTCATGCATGAAACACATTCCTCCTCATGCATGCTGACTGCCAGATCCATGATATGCATTCCGCGAAACGTTGAATTTTCAGGTGCTTCTTCCCTGACCATTTCCGCCACACCGATGGCTCCCATCAGATGGCTGTAAGAAGAGGTCAGGATCTTTTTATCCAGCACATTTTCGAACGCTTCCACCAGGCCTTTGTTTTTTGCCGTAGCTCCGAGGAACAACACTGGTTCTTCCACCGGCCGGTGCTGGACCACACGGTGCAGGTAGTTTTTGCAAACAGCATACAGAACAGAGGCCATTACCTGTCCCTTACTCAGGCCCTTGGTCAGCAACTGGTTGGCATCCTGTTCCATAAAGACGGTACAACGGTGACTGGCCATGGGAGGGGTTTCATCTTTACACCTCACAGGAATGTCTTCCAGCGGAATGCCCAGATTGCCGGCCTGTTCTTCAAGAAAAGATCCCGTGCCGGCCGCGCACACGTAATTCATATTGGCATCTTTCATCCAGCCGCTATCCACCTGAATATATTTGGAATCCTGTCCGCCAATTTCAAAGATCGTTTTCACATCAGGAAATTCTTTCACGGCTCCCTTCAGGTGGGCGGTAATCTCGTTTTTCACAATATCTGCGCCGGCAAAATGCCCGACAAGTTTTCTGCCACTTCCCGTTGTGCCAAGTCCGGTGATATTCAATGAAACCATCCGATCCATGCAAACCCGGCCGATCCCTTTCAGTACGCGCCTGAATGCATCCACAGGCTTGCCTCCGGTACGGGTATAAATCCCCAGTTTTACAGTTCCCTGCCTGTCAACCAGTGCGGCTTTTGTACTCGTTGAGCCGATGTCTACACCGGCAAAAACATCGGATTTTTCACCCTTCTGCAGGTGGTAAACGTCAATCTCATTGCCAAAAGGGTCTTTATAGTGCTCCTGTGTTACAGTACTTATCTTGTCAAATTTCAGGGGAGGTTCGCAGGCATGTTGAACAGATTCAGCCTTTTCGGCTGTCGCAGCCGGAAAACTCCCCGATTCTTTATCTGCACAGTCTGACAGTGAATCTGCGAGGTAAAACACAGGTTTCGGGGGCAGGATCAGCTCATTACCATTCAGCAAAGCGGAAAAATAGTGCAGAAACACCTTATTGTTTGCCAATCCTCCAATGAACAGTACACTCCCTTTAACAGGAGCACCCTTGAAAAGCGTGGAGAATGCAGCCTGGGCCAAACCTTTGCATAATCCGTTCCAAAGGTCAGGAATCCGGAACCCTTCCTGTTGTCTGTGGATCAGGTCGCTTTTTGCAAATACCGAACAGCGGGAGGCAATGGCCGGGGCATTGTCCAGAATAGGGATTTCTCCGGCAGACTTATAATCCAGACCCAGTCGTTTCATTTGCTGATCCAGGAATGCACCTGTTCCGGCCGCGCATAAGGAATTGGTTTCAAAACGTTGCAACCTTCCTTCATTAATTTCTGCAAGGGCAAGACCGGATGAGCCGACATCGACCACGTAACGGACCGGTTTATCGGAAACAGCCCGGAGATTTCGCAAAATGGCAGAAACAGGGGTTACGACGGGGATTTTGCAAGAGGAATATGAGGAAGCAATCAGGGGGGCATACTTACCGGATACCACCGCCTTCGTTTGTTGCAGGTCAATGCACTCCTTTTCGAGTAACCGGTTCAGTTCCGGAAGGGGCTCACCGTAGTGCTCCAGGAAAAGCCGACGGGTTTTACCTCCCTGCCGGTACACGAGTTTCAGGGACAGTGTCCCGGCATCAATCCCCAATGTATTGGTCATTGCCATACTTTTCTTTTCAACAGGGTGCAAAAAGCACCTCCAAAATTAACAAAAGCATGGCAACAAAATGCAGCCAAAAGATTATTTCATCCGATCCCTGGGTTTCAACTGGCATGCACAGGCACCGGTGAGCCTCTCTTTGATGTCTTCCCTGACGGGAAGCCCGTCGCGTTCCCACTCAACAAAACCTCCGGCCATATGCACAACCTGATCGAACCCTTTTTCCTGAAGAAAGCGGACTGCCTCCTTGCTTTTTAACCCGGTCGAATCAGCCAGGATCAGGATTCTGTCTGGCGGAAGCTTTTCATACTCCTGGCTCAACAGCCTGTGGGGCATCAAAAAAATATCAGGGATATCAGGAATTTTAAAATCGGTAAAATCTTTTGCCCGGAGATCCACAAACAAGGCTCCTTTGTTATTGATCAGTTCCAGGCCTTCTCCAGGGCTTACTGTACGAACCTCATTACTGAGGATCCCGTATTTTTCCAATGGTTTATTCATATTCTTTTCTTTTGTTCAGCAAAGGTATCAAATACCAACCCAAATCTCAACCACCTTCCCGGCTGGGGCACATTGGCATGATCCACATAGTGGGTATTCAACAGGTTTGAAACTTCTGCGTAAACCTGAATCTGGCTGAAGTGATAGGTGGATCTGGCATCAAGCATCCAGAAAGAGGGAAACTTCTTCCAGCTTCCATACTCCCCATCTTCAAAAGGAATATAACCACCTGCCCTGTCTTTCAGGGCTGCACTCCATGAAAAATGCAGATTTTGCCTGACCTGATGCTGCAAACCCGCCCTGAAGTTGTGTGTCAGGTGGTCCAGTGCATAATTCGATACCAGTTCTCCGCTTTGTTTGTCCGCCTGGGTGTAGGTGTAATCCAGCGTTAAATATTGCCGGGAGGCTGCCGGGCCATCATTGTTCATTCCGGCACCAAAAACAGATAACGGCATCCTGAATCCGACCTCCAAACCATACAAGTTAACACGTGTGTGATTTGAACTATACCAGATTTCATCTCCCGGATATCTTACCCAGTCGATCATATTTTTCCCCCATCTTCTGAACAGGCCCAGTTCAGCATCAAAATTGCCCCAACGGCTATGAACTCCTGTTTCCGCAAAAACAGCTTCTTCGGGCCTGAGTCCGGGATTGCCGGTGTTAACCGGGCCCTCATAAAACAAATCGGTGAAAGTGGGTAAGCGCAGTGTCCGGCTGACCGAAGCAAACAATCGATGGTCAGGGCTCATCTGCCATCCTGCATCCAGACCCGGAAAAATGCTGACGCTCCTTTCCAGGTCCGTATTTGCATAAGCAAGGAGTCCTGCCGAAACGCTAAAATCACCCGCATAGATATTGTGTTCTGCCATCATGCTGATCCCGGTACGGTCATAATGATGTGTGAAGTATGCGTTTTCATATCCTGATACCGCCCGGGGCTCGTTCATGGGTTTTCCCAATACATTGCTTAAAACACGCTCATGCCTGAGATCAATACCAAGTGCTGTCTTTCCCAGATTACCCAGGTGTATGTATTGCATGTTGACACCCCCCGCATCAGACAGGTGAAAATTGTGTCCGGCATACCACTCGGGAGATTCATGCCTGAACAGTTCAAAACGGTCATGGTGGCGTCTCCAGTATGCCTGCATCTTCATCCCGGGGGCAAAACCGGGTGTAAGCTGCACAGAGGCATACTTGGTTCTTGTGGCCTCAAATTGATCCGGGTAAAGCGGGGTGTAAAAACCATTGGCTCCAAAAGATTTCCGGTTGTACCCGCCCTGAATATCCATCCGGACAGAGCCCGGATTTGCCTGCGTACGATAGAAGAAGCCGCCGTTCAGAAAATCAGTATTGGATATATATCCGTCGCTTCTCAGACCCGATACAGAGACGTGGTGATTTAGTCTTTTTCCCTTCAATCCGGCGGTAACTGAGCCTCCTGCCAATCCGTGATCTCCACCGGAAAGAGAAAGCCGTATTCCATGATGCTCAGGTTTTCGGGTGATGATATTGATCACCCCGTTAAAAGCATTGGGTCCAAAAATTCTTGCTCCGGATCCCTGAAGCACCTCGATCCGTTCAATGCTTTCCAGGTCAACAGGAACATTCAGGTGATGGTGTCCTGTCTGCGGGTCACTGATATTGATGCCGTTTAGCAGAATTAAAGTCTGGTCAAAGGTGCCTCCCCTGATACTTACATCGGCCTGTATGCCATAGCTGCCCCTGGTTCTGATGTCCACGCCGCGAACGCTTTCCAGGAGGCTGGCAAGATCCGGTGCAGGAGATCGCTCAATATCAGAACGATTGATCACCTGGACCGAACGCATGAGCTCTGATGAAACGGCAGGCACATGCTGTGCACTCACCACCACTTCATCCAGCTCCTGTTCATTTTGCACTTCCACCACCCTGATTGAGTCAGGATGCTCCTGTGCAAGCGCCGGGACGGTCAGAATGGAACAACCAGCATACAGCACGCCGATGCGAATTTGTTTACCAAGGCTGTTGAAAACCGCATATGATCTGCGGGACCACCGCCTGAAGGTAAAACCCTGGCTGCTGTGCTTAATTGGTTTTTCCATTGATTAAAATTTGAAGATATTACTGAATTAAGATAAGCCTGCGAATGATAATTTTTTGGTTAACCGGCTACCCGAAAAAAAGAAGGACGCACCGGAAAGGTCGATGTTGAAAAGCAAGGTTACCACAGACTTTCAGGATAAATACCCTGGTTGATCAGTTGCCGGAGCAATGTTACGGCCTTCTCTTTATCCTTTTTATAGGTAACCCCAAACCACCGCGACTTGCTTGGCAATACCCTGACACTGGCCTTGCCTTCACGGATTAGTTCATCAACGACCATGGGAATATAAAACTCCCCCTTTTCCGAATCAATTCCGGTGGCCAGAAAATCCGTCATTTTTTCTTCAAGGTGGATAAATATATCCGGGCTGAACCCCCAGAAATTCATGGATACGACCTCATCCGTTGTAAGTTGTGTCGGAGTCCCATTGCTGAGAATGGTGCCCCCGGATACTTTTTCAAGGGCTTTAAATTCTTCTACGTTTAACAGCATACCCTGCTGGTCAACCTGGCAAACCCCGCGGGAAACATGCCCGTGCTCCGAAAGGGTGTTGTCGAGACGATACCCAACCATGGAATATTTGCCCTTTTCTCCGGGGTTTTGGGACAAAAGGTGTTCGCCCATAAGTGAGATGGCTTCGCGTCCATAAAAATCGTCGGCATTGATTACTGCAAAATTTTCCCGGATCAGGCCTTTGGCCACCCAGATGGCATGACCTGTTCCCCATGGTTTATCGCGCTCCCGGGGGCACAAATAACCGCCCGGAAGGTCGGATAACTCCTGAAAGGCGATTTCAACCGGGATCTTCCCTTTCAGTTTATCTGCCACCTGCTCACGGAAGGCTTCTTCAAAACTTTTCCGTATCACAAACACAACCTTTCCGAAACCTGAACGAATCGCGTCATACACGGAATAATCCATAATGGTCTCACCGGAAGGTCCAATCCGGTCCAGTTGCTTCATTCCTCCGTAACGACTGCCCATTCCGGCAGCCAGAACCAACAATGCAGGGGCCATTTACGTAAGTTTTTCCTGAATAACCATATGATGAAAGCCTTGTCGGGGAAGGCTCCAGTGGTCGGCAAAAATACAGAAAAAACTTACAGATGATGAAATGGATTAATGAAAAAATAGTTGATTGACCGTCATGATTTCCTCATCGGTAATGGTATGGTCAATTCCAGGATAGATATGAACAGAAGGTGCGGCGTTCATGCTTTTCAGGAAAGAACCGGTTTCCCTGACCCTTTCCACCGGAACATGGGAATCCGGATCGCCTGAGCCTATAAAAACCCGCGTTCCCTGAAAATCTCCGCTGTATTTGTTTTTATTCAGGGTGCTGCCGATCAAACCACCTGTGAAAGCAAGAATGCCTCCGTATTTTTTTGCGTTTCTTGCGGTATATTCCAGGGTGAGGCAGGCTCCCTGTGAAAACCCTCCAAAATACAGCGAATCCACTGATACACCCTCTTTCCTTGATTCTTCTTCAACATCTGATAAAAGTTGGAGCGCACTGTCGAGCCACGGTTGATTCTTTTCTTCGGGCGCAAGAAAAGAATAAGGATACCATGTGTTTCTTGTGGCCTGCGGTGCAAGAATGGTAAATCCATCCAGCCAAAGCTTTGAGGCCACCTGAAGCATATCACCGGCACTCCCACCCCTTCCGTGAAGCAATACTATGGCCTTTCCGGTTTCTGTCATGGGTTTTCCCCTGGTAATGATATTTTTCCTGTGCATCAGTAATACCTGCTTAAATCCACATCCAGTTTGGGTAGCAATTCCTCCAGTTCCTGACGCCGGCTTTCATGCTGAGGAGGCAACATCAGATTTTGTCCCAGTGTTTCTGCAGACTCGTCAACAAGGAAGCCTGGGTCATCGGTGGCAATCTCAAAAAGAATACCTCCCGGTTCCCTAAAGTACACAGAACGGAAATACTGCCGGTCTATTACGGGTGTGGGATGCATGCCTTCACTTCGCAGCTTTTCCCATATAAGATTCTGAGTAAGCTTTCCCGGGGTTCTGAAAGCCACATGGTGAATGCTTCCGTTTCCGTTTTTCCCCCAACCTGTATCCGGGGGAACCAATACATCCACATATTTACCGGGGGCGTTTTCTACAGCAAACCGCATCCGGTTATTCTGCTCAGCAATCAGCCGGTGTTCCATTACTTCGGTTAGCAGACCTGCTGTCGAAGTGTAATCACTGACCCACAGCTCTGTTCCGAAAAAACCGCGTATGGCATGCTCTGCAGGAATATGCGTACCGGCATGGCCCTCTCTCTTATCCGACTCGTTGAATACCAATTCCAGCTTTAAGCCGTCAGTGTCTTCAAGGCCGATGACGGTTTCCCGGTTGAATCGTTCCACTGGTTTATCGAAAGGTATGTCAAGCCTTTTCAGTCGCTTTTCCCAAAAAGCAAGGGATGAGGAAGGAAGTGAAAAAGACAGGGCCACGGCCTGCCCGATGCCCCTTTGTCCGGGAGGAAGCCCCCTGTAGGGAAAGAATGTCAGAATCGTTCCGGGACTCCCGGTCTGATCCCCGTAATACAGATGGTACACACCGGGGTCGTCAAAGTTCACGGTCTTTTTGATCAGCCGAAGCCCCAGCACCCCGGCATAAAACTCCACATTCCTTTTGGCGTCATCGGCCAGTACCGTGATGTGGTGCAGTCCGCCAATGCGATTTTTGGTCAGTGTTTCCATATTATAAGTGTGGTCATATACAATAAGGAAACAGGCCGCAGGGCGGAATGTTCAGCCTCCGGCGCAACCCGGACAATTGAAAAACCAGCTGATTCGTTGCTTCTGAATCAAAATAAACAGCCGGTAAACTATTCAAACAGCAGGTATTTGAGGTTTGCACGGGAATCCGTAACTGTTTCTATATTTCCGGATGTGGAAGTCAGCAAGGTGGTAAAACCCGGGCCATGTCCTGCAATGTTGCTGTCGCTATGGGTTATCACACCAATTGTGATGGCCCCCGTTTTAAATATCCGGCCAAAAGAATGATCGGCATCTGTGATGGCAACAATATCACCAAAACGCAAGGCGTCCAGGCCGTATTTTTCGACAACTTCCTCATCAAAAAGCTGGATGTCATAGTCGCCGGTATAAGCCTGATCTGCACCCAGCCCGGAACCCATGATTTTGGCCGGCACAGTCAGGGCAACAGGTACCCGGAGTTTACCTTCGGGGGTAACTCCCATACCTGCTTCAGTCAGTGCTTCAAGAAGCCGGGGACTCATACTGAATGCCTGCACGTCACCGGCATTTTTCAGTTCCATGCCTGCCCCGAAAGCATAAACCTGCATCTTGTCGCCGGGCGTCATTTTATAAAGCACATCCTGATCTTTAAAGTCAACCATCACATGCTCAGATCCTCCGTGTTTGCCAATCACATAGCCGGTTTCTCCCCTTGCCTCACCGGTAAGTACCCTGACCTGGTTGCCGATACAGGAAAGCGCATTGAAGGCGCGGCTTTCACCACTGGAACGACTGTTGGTACTTCCGGGATTGTAAAGCGTAACTGCAGGTTCCACATGGTCTCCCGCGAGATTTACAGCTGTATCTCCTGTGCGAAAATCATAAGTAATGCTTCCTGTTGCCGGCACCATCCTGATGGATCCGTCCGCGCCAACCCTGTATGGTGTGCTTCCCAACCGCGCTTCAGCAATCCATCCCACAACCGGCATTTTAACAAGTTGTTCACGGTTGAATTCAACCGGGGAAAGGGTTTGGGCTTCCACGACGCTTTGAAAGGACGAAAAGCAGATCAGCATAATAAAGGCAATTGCAAACAACAGCGGTTGCCTGCTTTTTGAAAGGCTAGAATACATAACAATAAAGATTTTGGTTGAAGGTGTTGAACAATATTTGCTGCGAAAGATAGTAAATTCTTCCCATACCGGAACAGAAAAGCAGGCCCCGGAGACCTGATCATTGCCCGCTCACCTCAAGGTGAATAAGATGCTGATAATGGTCAAAAAGATTCATGATGGAGGTCACATAGTTAACAGGTTCAAGGCCTGAGGCATATCCAAATCTGACTTCTTCCCTGTTAAAGAATTCAGGGTTGGATTTGTTCAGCATTTGTTCGGCAACATGTCCGTACCAGGTGTCCGGATCGTCTCCTTCGGCTTCGGCCAGGCGCCTGGCGTCCTGAACATGCCCGTGTCCTACGTTATAGGAAGCAATCACAAACTTCCTGCGTTCGTGTTCATCTTCAATATGATCTTTCCAGTAATCCTGAAGCCATTGCAGGAACCTTATACCAGCGGCAATATTATCCTCGGGATCCAGCGGATCATCAGCCCCGAATTCCCTGGCTGTAGCCGGCATCAACTGCATAAGGCCGACAGCACCTGCCCAGGAGCGCGCTGAAGGATCAAATTGAGATTCCTGGTATATCAATGCCGCAAGAAGCCGCCAGTCCCATCCCAGATCATCTGCATATTGCTGAAGCAATTCATCGTATGGCGAAATGGTTCCTCCCGTAACCGGGAAATAATCACTGGAATATCTGGAGCGGAATGCCCTGCGGTTTTCGTAATATTTATTGTAGATCACATAATAATCGGTTTGAGTCCGCACTTTCTCCAGCCATTCATTGACGGCATCAAGCAGTTCAGGCGAAGTGTGCCTCATGGCCCAGGCAGTTTGCTGCGGCATGCTGATGGCTGTTTCCACGTCCAGATCCTGGTGATAGGCCGATTTGATCCCCGCAATATTTTCATCAGCCACCGTAAAACTGATTTCTCCCTGGGCCCCAACCTGATCAGTTCTTCTGTGGTTACCCCCTTTTCTGCCTCCACAATGTCAATATCTGTTCCGATTTCCTGCGAAAGATTGACAAGACGGTCGAGGTAGGCAGATCCGCGGCGCACATACACAGTTTTGCCAGAAAGTTCAATGGGGTTCCTGATCAGCTCATTTTCGATTTGATGAAGCATCATCTGCCGCCAGTTTTCAGGTTTCCGTTGCACCAATACCTGCCGGGTCATGTTCAATGGTTCCGAAAAGGCAAGCCTTTCCCTGCGGCCTGAGGTTACTGTCAGACCGTATGCAATCAGGTCACCTTCTCCCCTGTCGAGCTTATCCATCATTTGTCCGAAATCACGGGCAATCTGAATGCGCACAGGCAGCCCGATGTGTTCCCCGAAAAGCTGCAGGAGTTCATATTCATAACCCATGACTTCGCCCCTGTAAATAAAATAGCTCAGGGGGCTGTAACTTGTTATTGCCACGAGTTCGCCTCTTTCCTTGATTTCCGGCAAATCAGGCAGTCCGGGATCCCTTCCGTTCCAAATTCTGAAAAAGTCACAGGACATCATCATAATCATCAAAGAAATTACAATGCCTGCTACAAGGATCATATTTCTTTTGGCAAGATGCATGTCAGTCATTTTATACCTTAAATCTACATATCCTGTGATGAAAAAACAAATTATTGATACCATTTAATCATTTTCACCTGTCGTTTAAGGGAATTAGCCGCCGAATCCTCCGAAATTTTGTTATTATTGCATACGAAACACTAGTTTATCTAACCATCTTTCCTTAATGAATTAACCATGAAGAGAATTGCTTTTTTCACCCGCAGCCCTTTATATATCATCGGGCTTATTGCTTTTATTCTGATGAGTGCCTGTGCATCTGACAATGCAGAATTCATTTATGTCAATGGCAATTTTTATACGCTTGATGAGAACGTGCCCCAGGCAACTGCCGTGGCCGTTCGTGACGGAAAGTTTATTTATGTCGGCGACAGAGATGGTGCCATGACATATGCGGGCAACCGGACTGAAGTAATCGACCTTGAAGATCAGACAGTCATACCCGGGCTCACGGAAAGCCACATGCATTTTGACAATCTGGGGCGCAATCTGCTGATGGCTCCTCTGGATGTGTATTGGCTGCCCCTTGATGAACTCACAGAAAAAATCGAATCCGCGGTGAAAGAAGTTGAGCCCGGAGAATGGATTATTGCCAGGGGCTACAATGATGCGATTTGGGATGAAGATCCTCACCGTCGTCAGCTGGATGCCGTAAGTCCGGACAACCCGGTCGTTCTTCGCAGATATTGCGGCCATGCCCACTTTGTCAATACCCGGGCCCTCGAAAAGGCCGGCGTTACTGCTTCCACAGAAGATCCTGATGCAGGCAGCATTATCCGTGACGCACAAGGTGAACCGACCGGTGTGCTGGTTTCCGCTGCAGGTGCCCTTGTAACGGCGTATGTCCCCCCTGCCCCGTCTCTTTCAGGGGCTGAGGAACTGGAAGCACTGCAAATGGGGAGTGATGCACTTCTGGCAGCCGGGATCACCACCGTACACTGTGCCACAGGTATCGGCACAGATGAGATCAGACTCAGACAGGAGGCATTTGAACAGGGGTATCTTCAGGTGCGTCTGATGGATGCGGTGAGCATTGAAGCAGCCAGAGAGCTTGGAGCTCCGCTTGAAGGTCTTTACGATGACCGTTATACGGTTCGCTGGGTAAAAATGTTTGCCGACGGATCTTTGGGCGGGCGTGGTGCTGCCATGCTCGAATCTTACGATGATATGCCGGGGGAACTGGGAGCTCTCCGGGCGCTTGGACAGGATGAGGAGGCTTATGCTGAGTTGGTGGCCGAATTGCTTGAAATGGGATTTATAACCCGCACCCATTCAATTGGCGACAGGGGCAACCGGGCCACATTGAATGCTTTTGAAAATGCCATGGAGATGACAGGGAAACAGCCGGAAGAAGCGCGGCTGGTTGTGGAGCATGCTCAGGTTCTTCATCCCGATGACATAGAAAGATTTGCCAACAGAAGGATCATTGCTTCCATGCAGCCCATACATGCCACTGAGGATATGCTTTTTGTGGAAGACCGTATCGGCCCTGAAAGAGCTGCCGGAGCCTATGCATGGAGAAGCATTCTGGACAAGGGGGGCATCATTGCCGCCGGATCAGATTACGGGGTCTCCCCTTTCAATCCTTTCTACGGCCTGCATGCAGCGGTTACCAGGCAGGATCGGGAAAATTCCCCTGAAGGAGGCTGGTTTCCCGAGCAAGGTATGACACGCGAAGAAGCACTGAAAGCGTATACAAAATGGCCTGCCTATGTGGAGTTTTCTGAAAACAGAAAAGGCAGCATCAGCCAGGGAAATCATGCGGATTTTATTGTCATCGACCGCGATTATTTCAAAGTCCCGGCTGAAGAGATTCATGAAACCAGGGTGCTCCGCACTGTTCTGGCCGGCCATACCGTATTTATGAGCGAATAACAAGCGGCCTGAATATGGCCGGGATACCGGAAATCATCAAAATTTTAATCAACCATAACCAAAACAACATGATGCGATCTAATTTCATTTCAACCGCCATTGTCTTCTTATTGATGAATGTACTGTTGAGCACTTCGGTGTTTGGCTGCTTTGCCGTTATTGTGGGTAAAGATGCAAGCCATGACGGGTCAGTTCTGTTCGGACATCTTGAACAGAACGGCGGCCTGCGAAACCTTAGTTACAGGTATGTTCCAAGAATTCAGTACGAACCCGGTGATGTGGTTCAGCTCCATCGCGGAGGAACCTGGCCACAGCCTGAAGAAACTTATTCGTACCTGTGGACCAGCAATATCGGAACAGAGTTTGCCGACGGCTACTTCAATGAATGGGGTGTTGCAGTTGCATCAGATGCCTGTGCCACAAGAGAAGACCCCTATGACGAACTGGTTGAACGGGGACAGATCACCGACGGCGGCATCGGATATAAGCTCCGCCGTTTGATTGCCCAAAGATCCCGTACTGCCAGGGAAGGAGTTGAGGTGGCTACGGAACTGCTTGACCACTTTGGCTATGCATCTTCAGGCCGGACTTATGTGATTGCTGATGCGAATGAAGCATGGGTGCTGGGTGTAGCTGCAGGGAAAAACTGGATTGCCCAACGGGTTCCGGATGATGGCATCGTATTGCTTCCCAATGTACACATTATCGGGGGTGAAGCCGATCTGAGCGATACCGAAAATGTGATCGCTTCTGAAGGTCTGGTCGATTATGCCATTTCACGTGGCTGGTACGACCCCGACTCGGGCGAACCTTTCAGTTTCAGGGAGGCATTCAACCGCCCGGCACGCGAAGGCAGCTTTATGGATGAAAATGGTGTGGATCCCAGGCAGTGGTTCAGCCAGTCACTGGTTCATGGCGACCTGATAGATCTCCCAGCCGACCAACAATTGCCCTTTGCCCTTTATCCGGATCGTAAATTTGATGTGATGGATGTGGCCAATATCATCCGCAGCCACGGCCATATTGAAGGACAGGATCCGGACATGGCCCTGTCTTACCGCCTGGGCATGGAAGAAGGTGTTTCTCCGCATGACCGTGATGGCGGTGGTTCCGGCCAGATCTGCAGTGGCACAAGCCAGGAGCTGGTTGTTTATCAGTTGAGGAACTGGATGCCCACTGAGATCGGATCTGTGGGCTGGCGTACTACCGCAGCACCATGTGGTTCTGTTCTGGTTCCATGGTATGCGGGTATCAATGAGACCCCTTCAGCCTACTACAAACCATGGCCACTGGAGGATGCCCTGGATGTGGAGTTCCAGTTCAACCCTCCGGAAGGTACCTTTAATTATGATCCCGAAAATGCCTTCGATGTTTTCAACGGCCTTGAAAACATGATCGACCTGAATTACGCAAGGAACATAGAAATAGTCAGGGAAGAGTGGGATGCCATCGAGCAGGAGCAATTCAACATGCAGCCATCCATTGAAAAAGTTGCCCTTGA
>SL_8KL_010_SEDDRAFT_10002913_pt1 | contig 14238 bp, 12 predicted proteins | sample SodLakKL_010_SED_4_FD_11160 | JGI IMG/M metagenome (IMG submission 11160) | reverse complement strand
AGTGCAGAGCTTATTACACCGATAGCGATGGAAGAAGGACTGCGTTTTGCTATTAGAGAGGGCGGCAACACCGTTGGTGCTGGCGTCATCACCGATATAGAGGAGTAAGATCAGCTTTGTAGTTTTATATATTAAACCTAGAACAGCATAACTTTGCTGATTTATCTAAAATGTGCAGGGGTTGACCCTGCACATCCTTTCTTTTTTTGGCTTTTAATTTTGACTTTTTTATAAGAATATGATACATTAATTAAGGTTATTATTCTGCCATATTCCATGTCAGAATTAATTATGAGGAGGTGGCGGCGGAATGAGAGAGATAATTACTCTGGAATGTACTGAGTGCAAGAACCGCAACTATTCTACTACTAAAAATAAAAAAAATACCAGGGACAGACTGGAACTGAAGAAATACTGTCCCCATGACAAAAAGCATACTCTGCATAAAGAAACAAAATAGCTTTAGGTGAGAGAGGGGTGACAGTTTAATGGCTAAGAAAAATGGTGGAATTATTTCTAAGATCACTCGTTTTTTCAAACAGGTTAAAAATGAAATGAAAAAGACCAACTGGCCCAATCGGGAAGAGCTTAAAAGCAATACCGTAGTGGTGCTGGTGACCTGTATAGCTTTAATTGCCTTTTTGGGAATTATTGATATGGCTTTAAATGGTATTTTGACACCACTGTTGACTTAACTTTTTCTAATAGCTTGGCTTAAAGTGGGGTTGCCAGGATTTAAAGGTTAAGATTAGTCTAACTCCAGGGCCTAATAGCAGAAAGGAGGCCCTTTGTATGTCAGAAAGGGATTATCAAGAAGAAGAGAAAGCTAACTGGTATGTTATCCATACCTATTCCGGTCATGAGCAGAAGGTAAAGGCAAATTTAGAGAAGCGGATTGCTAGCACTGGGATGGAAGATAAAATATATGAAATACTGGTACCGATGGAAGAAAAATTAGAGCGAAAAAAAGGCAAAGATGAAGTTGTTGAAAAGAAAATATTTCCAGGTTATGTCTTAATAAAGATGGAGATGGGGGATGACTCCTGGTATGTTGTTCGCAATACTCCGGGGGTAACTGGTTTTGTCAGTAGTGGTACCAAGCCTCTTCCGTTACGAAAAGAAGAGATTGAACACATTCTCCAGGGGATGGGCCTTAAAGATAAAGAGCTCAAAATAGATTTAGAACCTGGTGACCATGTGGTTATAACCGATGGTCCTTTTAAGGATAACTCAGGCACTGTCGATGAAGTTTACGCTGATCAGCGCAAAGCTAAGGTTTTAGTGGATGTCTTCGGTCGAGAGACCCCCATGGAATTGGAGTTATCGCAATTTGAGAAAGCTTAAAAAATATAAAAAAACAGTTTGTTTGAGATTTATAGTTAATTACTGCCTGGAAAGGAGGTAGTGAGTATGGCCAAGAAAGTTATTGCTGAAATTAAGATGCAGATTCCTGGCGGTCAGGCTAATCCGGCACCCCCGGTGGGCCCGGCTTTAGGTCAACATGGAGTTAATATTATGGAATTTTGCAAAGCCTTCAATTCTAAGACCCAGGATAATGCCGGCACCTTAATTCCAGTGGAGATTACAGTTTATGCTGACCGTTCCTTTGACTTTATTACTAAAACACCACCGGCATCAGTATTGATTAAACAGGCAGCCGGTATAGAGACTGCATCAGGAGAACCAGATGTTAATAAGGTTGCTACAATCTCTGAAGATGATGTTAGAGAAATTGCTGAGATTAAGAGAGAAGATCTTAATGCAGCAGATATGGAAGCTGCGATGAGTATGATTAAAGGTACTGCCCGCAGCATGGGGGTAGTAGTGGAGTAAAACCTAAAAAAGTGGGAGGGCTTTTAGAAAGCCTGCATACCACCTAGGAGGAATAAAAAATGACCAGAAGTAGAAGATACCAGGAAACTGTAGAAAAATTTGATAAGAGTAAGCAGTATCAACCACAGGAAGCTATTGAACTGGCTAAAGAGTTAGCCAGTGCCAACTTTGATGAGACTATTGAAGTGGCAGCTAATTTAGGCGTTAATCCTAAACATGCTGACCAGAATGTTCGCGGAACAGTAGTATTGCCCAATGGCACCGGCAAAGAGATTAAGGTTATTGTCTTTGCCAAAGGTGAAAAAGCAGTAGAAGCTGAAGAAGCTGGGGCAGACGAAGTCGGCCAGGAGGATTTAGCGGAAAAAATTGAAGATGGCTGGCTGGATTTCGATATTGCTATTGCTACCCCGGACATGATGAGTGTAGTCGGTAAATTAGGTAGAATTTTAGGTCCCAAAGGTCTGATGCCCAACCCTAAAGCCGGTACTGTTACCTTTGAGCTGGAAAAGGCAATCAAGGAATTTAAGGCCGGTAAATTAGAGTACAGGGTTGATAAAAATGGCGTTATTCATTTGCCCTTTGGTAAAGCCTCTTTTAGCGAAGAGGAATTGATGGAGAATTTCCAGGTTTTAATGGATACCCTGGTGCGAGAAAGACCAGCGGCTGCTAAAGGCAGATATCTGCGTTCAGTAACAGTCTCCTCCACTATGGGTCCTGGCATCAGGATAGAGCCTCAAAGTGTTATGTCCATGTTAGGCCGATAAATCATTTTTTTGCTGAAATTCAATATTACTAGTGTAATAACTGTTCTTTAACAAATAAATACCTAAACCTAAGACAGTAGGAGCCGTTGTAGGCTTAAACACCTACCGAGGTTTTCAGACTAAGCAGGGAATAATATGGCAGGTTAATTTATTTTGATATGCTGGGCCATTATGTTCCTAACCTGTGACTGTAATAAAGTTTGTCAGATCTCTAGTCTGGAAAACCCGGCCTCCTGGTGAAGGAGGTTTTTTTAATTCCTGTAATTTAGATTTAGTAGGTAACTGAAGATATTGTAATAAAGGGGGTGACAGAATGGTAAAACCCGAAAAGAAAGCTGCAGTGGCAGAACTTAAAGAAAAATTTAATCAGGCTCAGGCAATGATTATAACTGATTATAAAGGCTTGAATGTGGAGGATATGACTGAGTTGCGGCGGCAGCTGCGCGAAGAAGGGGTTGACTTTAAGGTGGTGAAAAATACCCTGGCCACCATAGCAGCTGAAGAGGCTGGAGTAGAACAAATAGAAGAATACTTTGTGGGACCTACGGCTATAGCCTTTGGTATCGAAGACGTGGTTTCACCGGCTAAAGTCTTGGTTGATTACTCCAAGGAGAATGATAATCTAGAGATTAAGGCAGGTACCCTAAAGGGTAAATTAATCAGCCAGGATAAATTGAAAGCTCTAGCTGATATCCCCTCTAGAGAGGTGCTGCTGGGTCAGGTGCTGGCCGGTATGCAAGCTCCTATTACTGGTTTAGTGAGAGTATTAAATGGCAATATAAGTGGACTGGTAAGAGTCTTAAATAGTATAAAAGAGCAAAAAGAAAACTAATAAGGAGGAAGTTATAATGAATAAAGAGGAAATTATTGAAGCAATTGAAAATATGAGTGTGTTAGAACTGGCAGAATTGGTGGAAGAGTTGGAAGAGAAGTTTGGTGTTAGTGCATCAGCACCAGTAGCTATGGCTGCAGCTGGTGGCGGAGATGGAGATGGTGAAGAAGAAGAACAGACAGAATTTGATGTCTTCTTAGCTGAGATTGGCGATAAGAAAATAAATGTTATTAAAGCAGTTAGAGAGCTCACCGGTCTCGGCCTTAAAGATGCTAAAGCTGTTGTTGATGAAGCACCTGGTAATGTCAAAGAAGCTGTAAGCAAGGAAGAAGCAGAAGAAATGAAAGAGACCTTAGAAGATGCTGGTGCAACTGTGGAATTAAAATAACCAGCCAGATAAAGATATCCCAGGTTAAAAAAAGTGATTTTACTGTTCCGAGCAGGTTTTTAAAGGCTCGGGGCAGTAAAATCCTTTTTTATGGGGATTTTTTGAGAAAATCACTTGACAAGATTATGTTGATGTGATAGCATTATTTATTGTCGATAACTATAAAAGCGGACAGGATTATTAAATATGGAGAGCAAATTTTAATGTAATAAAAAGGGATGATTTATTTGAAGCCTGTTTATTACATTTTTTCTATTTTAGGAATTTACTATGAGATTTTGGATTTCAACTACAGAGAGTAGCGAGTAGAGGGGGAAGAGAAGGGAAAAATTTTCTTTTATTTATTTTTCAGTAAAATTTTCACTATAAGTTTTCGGGGGTGCAAAAATGCCAAGTGTGAAAGAGAGATATACTTTTTCAAAAATAGGTAATTCCAAAGAATTACCTGGGTTAATCGATACCCAACTTAATTCCTATCAATGGTTTTTAGAAGTGGGATTAAAGGAAGTCTTTGATGAGGTAACCCCAATTGAAGATTTCTCAGAAAATTTAGTACTGGAGTTTGTTGATTATCACTTAGAAGAAGGGAAATATACTGTAGAAGAATGCCGCGATAGAGATGGCACCTATTCTGCCCCTTTACAGGTCAAGGTCCGGCTGATCAATAAAGAAACCGGGGAAGTTAAAGAACAGGATGTCTTCATGGGAGATTTTCCCCTGATGACAGACAAAGGCACTTTTATTATCAATGGGGCCGAAAGAGTAGTTGTAAACCAGCTTATCAGATCCTCAGGGGTTTATTTTGATGACGAAAGAGTTAAAGATGGCCGCCGGTTAATCAACGGCAATATAATTCCCAACCGAGGAGCCTGGATAGAGTTTGAGTATGATAAAAAGAGGATAATTTCCGTTCGCGTTGACCGAGCTCGGAAGATGCCTTCTTCGATTTTATTTAGATCCTTGGGCTACTCCAGTGATGCTGAGATTATTGAGCTTCTAGGAGATCATGAAGTAATCCATGACACCCTGGAAAAAGATAATACAGAGAATAAGGAAGAGGCTTTGATTGAATTATATAAAAAGCTGCGTCCGGGAGAACCCCCGACCATAGAAAGCGCCAATAATTTAATCAATTCTATGTTTTTTGACCCTAAAAGATATGATTTAGCAGAAGTTGGCCGCTATAAAATCAATAAAAAACTGGGACTGGATATTGATCCCAGTAAAAGGACCCTGGATAAAAAGGATATCATAGCCACAGTAAAATATATCGTTAAATTGATTGATAATGAACCTGATGCCCAAATCGATGATATTGATCATTTAGGTAATCGTCGTTTAAAAACGGTGGGAGAGCTCTTGCAAAATCAATTTCGCATTGGGCTTTCTCGCATGGAGAGGGTAGTAAGGGAGAGAATGACAATTCAGGATATCGATGTGGTTACCCCCCAGGCCCTGATCAATACCCGGCCGGTGGTGGCTGCTATCCAGGAGTTTTTCGGCAGCAGTCAGCTCTCACAATTTATGGATCAGACCAATCCCCTCTCTGAATTGACCCATAAGAGAAGATTAAGTGCCCTGGGACCAGGAGGTTTGAGTCGAGAGAGGGCCGGTTTTGATGTCAGAGATGTTCACCATTCTCATTATGGCCGGATTTGTCCTATTGAAACTCCTGAGGGACCTAATATTGGACTTATCGGTTCCCTGGGAACCTATGCCCGAACTAATGAGTTTGGTTTTTTAGAAACCCCCTATCGCAAAGTTGAAGATGGGCGGGTTACCGATGAAATGAGATATCTAACCGCTGATGAAGAGGATAGAGCGACTATTGCCCAGGCTAATGCCAGCCTGGATGAAGAAGGTAAATTTCAAAGCGAGTATGTGGTAGCCAGAGAAAAGGGAGATATTTTAGAAGTGACGCCAGATGAAGTTGATTATATGGATGTTTCTCCTAAACAGCTGGTAGGTGTTTCGGCTTCCCTGATCCCCTTCTTAGAAAATGATGATGCTAACCGAGCTCTAATGGGAGCTAATATGCAGCGGCAGGCGGTTCCTTTGATGAAGACAGACTCGCCTATAGTAGCTACTGGTGTCGAGCACAAAGCTGCTAAGGATTGTGGCGCAGTATTGTTGGCTAAGGCTAGCGGTAAGGTAGCCAGAGTGACAGGTGAGAAGATAATTATCCAGACCGATGAAGGAGATATTCACACCTATAAATTGATGAAATTTAAGCGCTCTAACCAGGGTAGCTGTATGAATCATAAACCCATAGTTGAACGGGGAGAGCGAGTGGAAAAAGGTCAGATTATAGCTGATGGACCGGCTACAGATCAAGGCGAGTTAGCTTTAGGTCGAAATTCTTTAATTGCCTTCATGCCCTGGGAAGGCTATAATTATGAGGACGCAATTTTGATCAGTGAAAAACTGGTCAAGGAAGATGCTTTCACTTCAATTCATATAGAAGAACATGAGGCTGAAGCTAGAGATACCAAATTAGGACCAGAAGAGATCACCAGAGATATCCCCAATGTGAGCGAGACGGCCCTTAAAGATCTCGATGAAAGAGGTATTATTAGAGTCGGTGCTGAGGTCGAAGAGGGAGATATTCTGGTAGGAAAGGTGACCCCCAAAGGGGAAACAGAACTATCGGCTGAGGAGAGACTACTAAGGGCTATTTTTGGTGAAAAAGCCCGGGAGGTAAGAGATACCTCTCTCAAAGTCCCCCATGGTGAAAAGGGAATTGTCGTCGATGTCAAGGAATTTTCCCGGGAGCAGGAGGACGATTTAAAACCAGGAGTTAATAAACTGGTGCGAGTTTATATTGCCACCAAGAGAAAGATTGATGTTGGCGATAAGATGGCCGGTCGTCACGGTAATAAGGGAGTTATCTCCCGCATCTTACCAGAAGAGGATATGCCCTTCCTTCCCAATGGAGAGCCAGTGGAGATTGTTTTAAATCCTCTAGGTGTCCCTTCAAGGATGAATATTGGCCAGGTGCTGGAGACACATCTCGGTATGGCGGCTAAAGAACTTGGACTCCATATTGAAACTCCAGTCTTTGATGGCGCTACCGAGGATGAGGTTGAAGATAAATTAGAAGAAGCTGGTTTTGCTCGCGATGGCAAGACTGTTCTCTATGATGGTAGGACTGGCAAACCCTTTGATAACAGGGTTACCGTAGGTTATATGTACGTGTTAAAACTGCATCATCTAGTCGATGATAAAATTCATGCCCGTTCCACTGGACCTTATTCGCTGGTTACCCAGCAGCCTTTAGGTGGTAAAGCTCAATTTGGTGGCCAGCGCTTTGGAGAAATGGAGGTCTGGGCTTTAGAAGCTTATGGAGCAGCCTATACTTTACAGGAGATGCTGACAGTGAAGTCCGATGATGTCGTTGGACGGGTCAAGACCTATGAATCAATTGTTAAAGGAGATAATATACCTGAACCTGGTATTCCGGAATCCTTTAAGGTTTTAATTAAGGAGATGCAGAGTTTAGGACTCGATGCCAGGATTTTCACGGAAAATGAAGAAGAGCTGCAGATAGCCGAGGAAGATTCTCTTGGTGAGTCCAGCAAGCATTTAGGACTGGATACAGGATTGGAAAATAGAGAGAGCTCAGCTGCTAGCAGCTAATTAGCTAGCTTCACTATAAAAATATCGGAAAAAATACCTGTTTAGAAAGGGGAGAGACCCTTGTTGAATGTAAATAATTTCGATTCAATGAGAATCGGGATTGCTGCTCCCGAAAAGATTAGAGACTGGTCACGAGGAGAAGTTACTAAGCCAGAAACGATAAACTATCGGACTTTAAAACCAGAGAAGGATGGTCTTTTCTGCGAGAAAATATTTGGCCCCACTAAGGATTTTGAATGCCACTGCGGTAAATATAAAAGAGCTCGCTATAAGGGCGTTGTCTGCGACCGCTGTGGAGTAGAGGTCACCAGATCGAAGGTGAGGCGGGAAAGGATGGGGCATATTGATTTAGCTGCCCCCTGTACTCATATCTGGTTTTTTAAAGGTATTCCCAGTCGTTTGGGCTTGATTTTAGATATGTCACCGCGTTCCCTGGAAAAAGTAATTTATTTTGTTTCTTATATTGTCACTGATCCCGGTGATACTCCATTATCCTATAAACAACTCCTGCCCGAAGGAGAATACCGGGAAGCCCGTAATAAGTATGGCAATGACTTTACTGCCGGTATGGGGGCTGAATCAGTCAAAAAATTATTAGGCGATATAGATGTAGCGGCAGAAGTTGAGGAATTAAAGGAAGAAGTGCGGGAGAATACCGGTCAGCGGCGCAAAAGGGCCACCAGAAGGCTTGAGGTAATGGATGGTCTCTTAAATTCTGGTATGGATCCAGAATGGCTGGTATTGCAGTGTATCCCCGTTATACCTCCTGATTTACGCCCCATGGTTCAGCTGGATGGCGGTCGCTTTGCCACCTCAGATTTAAATGACCTTTACCGTCGGGTAATAAACCGCAACAATCGTCTGAAAAGATTACTGGAGCTTGGTGCGCCGGAGATTATAATTCGCAATGAGAAAAGAATGCTGCAGGAAGCGGTAGATGCCCTTATTGATAATGGAAGGCGAGGCAGACCAGTTACTGGAGCCGGTAATCGACCTTTAAAGTCTTTAAGCGATATGCTTAAGGGTAAACAGGGAAGGTTCCGGCAAAACCTTCTAGGTAAAAGGGTTGATTATTCCGGTCGTTCTGTTATTGTGGTGGGGCCAGAACTGGAGATGCATCAATGTGGCCTGCCAAAAAAAATGGCCTTAGAGCTTTTTAAACCCTTTGTAATGAAGGAGCTGGTGGAAGAGGGTATTGCTCATAATATTAAGAATGCCAAAAAGATGGTGGAAGAAGTCGATGCTGATGTCTGGGGAGTATTGGAAGCAGTTATTGAAGACCACCCTGTACTTCTGAATAGAGCTCCTACCCTACACCGTTTGGGGATCCAGGCCTTTGAGCCAGTCTTGGTAGAGGGTAAAGCTATTAAACTTCACCCCTTAGTCTGCCCAGCCTATAACGCTGATTTTGATGGTGACCAGATGGCTGTCCATGTTCCTTTATCGGCTGAAGCTCAGGCTGAGTCCCGTCTTTTGATGCTATCCACCACCAATTTATTGACTCCTTCAGACGGGACCCCTATAACCATTCCTACCCAGGATATGGTGTTAGGTATTTACTATCTAACCAGGATGAAGGAAGATGAGAAGGGAGAAGGCAAGCATTTTGCCTCCTTTACCGAAGCTGTTAAGGCCTATGATACTGATAAAATTAGCCTTCGGGCTAAAATTAAAGTGCGTCATCGGGGAGAGATTAAAGAGACAACAGCTGGTAGAATTATCTTAAATCAAAACTTACCTGATGATTTTGGCTTTGTCAATAGATTAGTCGACAAAAGTGGACTGGAAGATTTAATCACCGAGCTTTTTGATAACTATGATAGCGATTTGACTTCCAATGTTTTGGATAAGATAAAAGCTTTAGGTTTTGATTATTCAACGCGTTCAGGAATTTCAATTGCTATTTCTGATGCCGCAGTACCACCGGCTAAAAAGGATATCATAGCAGAAGCAGAGGATTATGTCTATCAGATTGAAAATCATTACCGCCGGGGGGCTATTACCGAAGACGAGAGATATCAGAAAGTGGTAGATATCTGGAATAATGCCAAAGATGAAGTAACTGAGGCCTTGTTAGATCACTTAAGTGAAGATAACAATATTAATGTTATGGCTACTTCAGGGGCTAGAGGTAACACTTCGCAGATTGTTCAGCTGGCTGGTATGAGAGGATTAATGGCTGATCCTTCTGGAAGGATAATTGACCTGCCAATCCGGTCTAGCTTCCGTGAGGGTCTGGATGTACTGGAATATTTCCTCTCTTCTCACGGAGCCCGTAAAGGTCTGGCTGACACTGCCTTAAGAACGGCAGACTCCGGTTATCTTACTAGAAGGCTGGTAGATGTTTCTCAGGATGTGATTGTCCGGGAAAATGATTGCGGCACCAAAGAAGGCATAGATGTAACCTCTTTAGGTGGCGAAGAAGAAACGGCCATAGAAACTCTGGAAGAGCGCTGTGTCGGCCGCTTAGCTGCTCAGGAGGTAGTGGACCCAGAAACTGAAGAAGTGATTATTGCTCGCAATGAGCTTATAACCAAAAAGAAGATGAAAAAGGTTAAAGAATCAAATATCAAAGAGTTGATAATCCGCTCAATTTTAACCTGTGAGACCAAACATGGTGTCTGTCGTAAATGCTATGGTAATAATTTAGCTGATGGTCGGATGGTAGAAGTCGGCGAAGCCATTGGTATTATAGCTGCCCAGTCCATAGGTGAACCTGGAACTCAGCTTACCATGCGGACTTTCCACACCGGTGGTGTTGCTGGTGATGATATTACCCAGGGTTTACCCCGGGTGGAAGAGCTTTTTGAAGGTCGTTCTCCTAAAGGGCAGGCCATTATGACTGAAAAGAATGGAACGGTTAAACTGGTTAAAAAGCGCAACTCTCGTCGAGCGGTAATAAAAGATGATGAGGGCAAGAAGAAGACTTATCAGATACCCTATGGCTCAAAACTCTTGGTAGAAGATGGCGATGAAGTTGAGGCCGGTGATAAGTTGACGGAAGGTCCCATGGATCCCAATGTGATTCTTAAAGTTAAGGGTGAAAGAAGGGCGCAAAAGTATCTTCTGGAAGAGGTACAGAATGTTTACCGCTCACAGGGAGTAGAGATTAATGATAAGCATATTGAGGTTATCATCAGGCAGATGTTGAAAAAAGTGAAGGTGACTAAAGCTGGAGATACTGATCTGCTGCCTGGAAGCCTGGTTAATAAATTTGAGTTCAAAGAGGCCAATGAAGAGATGCTCAATAAAGGATTAGAGCCGGCTGAAGCTGAACCAGTTCTGCTGGGTATTACCAAAGCTTCTCTGGCAACAGATAGCTTCCTCTCAGCAGCCTCTTTCCAGGAAACTACTCGAGTATTAACAGAGGCCTCTTTAGAAGGAAAAGTGGATCCTTTGATGGGACTTAAAGAGAATGTTATCATAGGACAACTGATTCCTGCCGGCACCGGGATGAAGTACTATCGAGATATTGATATTTTTGATTTAAATGGCGAGCCTTTAACGGGATTAGTTGAAGAACCAGAAGAAGAGGAAGAAAAAACAGTGGAAACAGCTAAGAAGTCTTGACATTACTTCTTAAAGGTGTTAAACTTTTTAAGTGTGCGCATAAAAATTAATATAGTCAGGGGAATTTCCCCTGACTGTATCTTCTTTTTTTGTGATAATCCGGGGAAGGAGGTGGATTTAATGCCAACAATTAATCAATTGATCCGGAAAGGTAGAGACAAAGTAAAAAAGAAACAATCAGCTCCTGCTCTAGAGGGATGTCCGCAAAAGAGAGGAGTCTGTACCAGGGTTTATACTGCTACTCCTAAAAAGCCTAATTCTGCCTTGCGGAAAATTGCTCGGGTCCGTCTAACTAATGGAAAAGAAGTTACTGCTTATATTCCAGGTATTGGCCATAATTTACAGGAGCACTCTGTGGTTTTAGTTAGAGGAGGCCGGGTTAAAGATCTTCCTGGAGTTCGTTATCATATTGTTAGAGGCACCCTTGATACTGCAGGTGTAGAAGACAGAAAACAGGGAAGATCGAAATATGGTGTTAAAAAGCCTCGCGATTAATTCATTATTAATTACCCGATAAAGGGGGGAAAATAATGCGAAAAAATAGAGCGGAAAAAAGGGAAGTAAAACCTGATCCTATATATGATGAAGTAATTATAAATCGAATTATTAATAAAGTTATGCTTGATGGAAAGAAAAGTTTAGCTGAAAATATTGTTTATAGTGCGCTGGAAATAGCTTCTGAAGAAACAGGAGATCCTGAGATTGAAGTTGTTCGTCAGGCTTTAGATAATATCATGCCTGTTCTGGAAGTTAGAACTCGCCGTGTTGGTGGCTCTAACTATCAGGTTCCAGTAGAAGTTGATGAAGATAGAAAGGTAAGCCTTGGTCTGCGCTGGTTTGTCCAGGCCTGTCGCAAAAGAGGAGAGCGGACCATGGTAGAAAAAGTAGCCAATGAACTAATAGATGCTTATAATAATACTGGTGGTGCTGTTGCCAAGAAAGAAGAGGTCCATAGAATGGCAGAGGCAAATCGTGCTTTTGCTCATTATAGATGGTAAACAGGCTAACGGTGATGGTTAAGTTTTGTAAGGAGGGAGTATAATGGCCCGACAATTCCCATTAAAAAGAACTAGAAACATTGGGATTATGGCCCACATAGATGCAGGAAAAACTACCACAACAGAGAGAATTTTATATTATACCGGTAGAGTCCATAAAATGGGAGAAACCCACGAGGGTGCTGCTGTTATGGACTGGATGGAGCAAGAACAGGAACGAGGTATAACCATAACCTCAGCAGCTACCACCTGTCAGTGGCGTGATCATCGTATCAATATTATAGATACGCCCGGTCACGTTGACTTTACCGTAGAGGTGGAAAGATCTTTGCGTGTGCTTGATGGGGCAATCGCCCTTTTCTGTTCGGTGGGGGGAGTTGAACCCCAATCAGAGACTGTCTGGCGACAGGCAGATAAATATAAAGTTCCCCGGATTGCTTATGTTAACAAGATGGACAGAATGGGTGCTGATTTTTACCGGGTAGTAAAAATGATGAGAGATAGATTGGGAGCTAATGCCATCCCGGTTCAATTGCCCATTGGTACAGAGGATGAGTTTAAAGGTGTTATTGATTTAATTTCAATGAAGAGTATTATTTATGAAGATGATCTGGGTATAAATTTCCATGAGGAAGAGATTGCTGAGGATTATCAGGAATTGGCGGCAGAAAAGAGGGAACAACTTTTAGAAGCACTGGCAGAAGAAGATGATGAATTTATGATGAAGTATCTCGAAGATGAAGATATTTCAGAAGAAGAAATTATGGAAGCACTTCGCCAGGCCACTCTTGATGTCAATATTATTCCGGTGCTCTGTGGTTCGGCCTTTAAAAATAAGGGAGTCCAACCCCTATTGGATGCCATTGTGGATTTTCTACCCTCTCCACTTGATGTACCTCCAGTAGAGGGCATTGATCCTGATACTGAAGAAAAAGTTACGGTAGGGGCTAACGATGATGAACCCTTTGCTGCTTTAGCCTTTAAAATTATGGCCGATCCCTATGTAGGTAAGCTGGCTTTTTTCCGGGTTTATTCCGGGAAATTAGAGGCTGGCTCTTATGTTTATAATACTTCTTCAGGCAAAAAGGAAAGAATTGGTCGTATTTTGCAGATGCATGCCAATCACCGGGAAGAAAGAGATGTTGTCTATGCTGGCGACCTGGCTGCTGCTGTAGGATTAAAAAATACCAGTACTGGCGATACTATATGTGCAGAAGACAGACCAGTGGTACTGGAATCAATGGAATTTCCTGAACCGGTAATTTCAGTGGCTATAGAACCCAAAAGTCAGGCCGACCAGGATAAACTGGGAGAAGCTCTCCAGCGATTGGCTGAAGAGGATCCCACTTTTCAGGTGAAGACCGATGAGGAGACAGGCCAGACTATTATAAAGGGAATGGGTGAGCTTCATTTAGAAGTTATTGTTGATCGGCTTTTGCGAGAATTTAAGGTTGATGCTAATATAGGTAAACCTAGAGTCTCTTATCGCGAGACCATTACCAAAACTGTTACTGATGTAGAGGGCAAATTCATCCGCCAGAGTGGTGGGCGAGGTCAGTATGGACATGTGGTTTTAGATATTGAGCCCCAGAAACAAGGTGAGGGTTTTGAGTTTGAAGATGAAATAGTCGGAGGGGCTATTCCTAAAGAGTATATACCAGCAGTAGAAAAGGGTATTAAAGAAGCGATGGAAAATGGTGTGAAAGCTGGCTATCCTATGGTTGATATTAAAGTGACTTTAACAGATGGCAGTTTCCATGAGGTTGACTCTTCAGAGATGGCCTTTAAAATTGCTGGTTCAATAGGATTTAAAGAAGGAGTTCAGAGAGCAAGACCGGTACTTTTAGAACCAATAATGGATGTGGAAGTAGTTACTCCTGAGGAATATATGGGAGATGTAATTGGTGATCTCAATGGTCGCCGGGGCAAAGTGGAAGGCATGGGATCTAGAGCTTCGGCCAAAGTTATTGATGCTTATGTACCTTTAGCTGAGATGTTTGGTTATGCCACCGACCTTCGTTCTAAAACCCAGGGTCGGGCAACCTATACCATGCAGTTTTCTCACTATGCTGAAACCCCTAAAAATATTGCTAAAGAAATAATTGGTGAATAAACCGTAGAAATCAAAGGAGGATGAGAAAAAATGGCAAAGGAAAAGTTTGAGAGGACAAAGCCGCATATTAATATTGGAACGATAGGACACGTTGACCATGGTAA
>SL_8KL_010_SEDDRAFT_10002912_pt1 | contig 14240 bp, 15 predicted proteins | sample SodLakKL_010_SED_4_FD_11160 | JGI IMG/M metagenome (IMG submission 11160) | reverse complement strand
GTCCAAGACGGTTAGCCTACCAAACATCCGCTCTGTTGGAATGTCTCACGAGTGTTTTTCCAACTTGCAGGACTACCGATGGCCGTGTCATCTGCCTGTTATTGCATCCCTGCCAATCGTGACGGATACAGCGATGCCTATCTTATCAAATGCATACTCATCACAACTTATAAACTTTACTATCGGCATTCATCCTCCGCCTGAAGATGGATGTATTCTGCCTAAACTAAGGTGTAAGTATATAATGTATTTGATTCATAGCTCATACAATTTGTCTAACAATCCCATAGAGCCGTCAGTTATTTTTATAGATTTTTCTCCACTCTTTTCCATTTCCATCAAAGCTCTTATAGCATCGATGTTTTCAGGCACAACATCTGATTCTTGATGTACTGCTTGGAAAAGATAAAATTCATCTCCCGATTTTTTTATAGATTCTCTCCAGACGGGGGTTTCCCAGATATCGTTTCTCGGTCTATATAAATCCCTTGCTATTTCAATTATTTGTGAAGTAGAATTAATACCAAGCTTATCATCAATTAATGCCACTCTTGGAGAATCTTCAAGCAAGTTTATAATTTGGTCCGGACTCGTTTCTTTATTTAATTCAAAATTTATCAAATGCATATGCATTATGGTGGTTGGAACTTTCACTGCAGTAGTGTCAATATCTATATCTGGAATTATTGTCTGTAAGTCTGGACCATGATGGCTGGGTACCTCCATCTTAGGTATTATAGAATCAATTGGACCTCGACTATCTTGGTTAGGGTCAGCACCTCTCCTTATCATAGTTGCTCTAACTTTCTTGAGGTTAAATTGAGAGTGTATTGGATAAAGCGTTCTACATAACGCAGTAGTATTACATGAAACTACTCGTGTACTATCTTTCCCTAAAGATTCTTCGAAATTTGCTGTTGAATTAAAAGAAGTGTCTGCTATATCGCTTGGTTCTCCACCTTGATATATAGCTTTTACATCTTTATTTTTGTATTTTTTCTTATTCTTTATACCAAAACCTGAAGGAGAACAGTCGATAATAACATCAGAAATGTCAATCAGATTATTTATATCTCCTTGAACCTCTAAATCCGAATTATTTAACTTTTCGTAGTGATCTTGGGTAGCTGAAAACAAAGGATAGTTTTTATTAATTGCCATAACTGCTCCGTAATCTGGCTTTGTTTTAGTAACACCAGTTAATACCATATCCTTCTGAGCTTGAACAGCATCTGCTACTCTTTTACCTATGGTACCAAATCCATTAATTCCGACTTTACAAATCATTGATTTCCCTCCAAATTTGATATTTTAAAGGATTTAAGACATTTAGACAATTTTTATTTATTAAGTCTCGATTTAAAAATCCACAAAATTATAGTACTTATTATTATACAGAACGAAAAAGCAAATATAATTATACTGAACTTTTCTCCAGTTATATCGTTTTCGATGAGGAAAACCACTCCCTCAGCTATAGATATGATTAAAAATAAAACTATTATAGCTACTAGGCCTCCACCAATAAGAGCTTTTTTGTTATCCATTCCATAATAATCTAAAAATGTTGTCCCACCTACAAATGACATAGCCGCAACTAAGACTGAATAAGGCAAAACATCTAGAACCACGTTTGTTTGCTCTGTTATCATAAAAAATATACCCATCCCAACAAGAAGAATAACAATTCCTAAGGCAACAGACACGCCCAATATTCTAGCAAAATAGTTCAAGAAGTTTCTAATTTTATTCATCTCCTATTTTATTCATATATGGATTATTTTTTGGGCATATTTTAAGTAGATATAAACCTCGTTAATTGTCTTATTAAACTTACCCATGGTTAAGCTGCATCCTTATATTATTCTAATTTTGCACAAATTGTTTAGGTTTTAAAGTCACACGATATATCTCTATATGTACAATTACTTATGATTGGGGTCATATGTTATATGTTTTTAGTTTCCTAGCCATTAAAACGCTATATAAACTAACATATTTAGTATTTTTTATATTTTATCAGGTTAATACAAAAACTTGTAAGCCTAGATTTTTGATTTATTATCTTAAAAACGTTTAACCAAATTACTATACTTACGTTAAAAATTATGAAACACTAGGTTTAAAGACCGGCCAATCCAAAACTTAAGTTTATTTCCATCTCCTGCATGCACCCCTCACCTTAGACTCAACTACCCTCTTAAATTCTTCTACGCTAATTTCGTCTCCTTCAGCAGAAGTATAATATATTTCATTCTCCTTCTTTTGACCAGTTCCACATAAGGACATCATTCCCCGATGATTTCTGTAGTATATTTTAAACCATTCTTCATCAAATTCAATTTCAACTATATCTCTTCCGAATTCTGGAGTGGTGAAAATGAGGTAATTTTTTCCTTCCTTCTCTTCTACCTTTTTTTCTAAATCTGTTATTTTTTCAATACTTTTCAACATTTCCTCTGCTGTTGACCTTAGCTCTTTTGGGAGGTATGCTGCGAGTTCATCTGTTTCTGGGCTCGGGACTATACCGAGTTCTTTACGAAGAACATCATTGAAAGTTTCTACCTCATACTTTCGTTTCAATCTTTCTAGTTCGTTGTGAATGGTTTCATCCACTTTTATTGTTTTTATATTCTGAGCCATTTATACTCCTTTAATTAAGTATAATAGTTAGTTAACTTAAAACTTATTTGTACTTAGTAGTAAGATTTTTAAGTTTGTATACACTATATACTAAGTAGAGGTGTTACACATAATGAAAAGTAGTATACAAGAAACTAAAAATACAAGCAAGACAAGAGATATACATGTGAGAGATGAGGATTTTGACAATATTTCAATACATGATTTTGTACTTGTATCAATACCAATAGTATTTGTATTATCTATAGGTGGCGGTCATTTTTTATCAGCCTCGATATACCAAAGCGTTGCTATTGCTGCTTTAATATGTATGATTCCTGTTTTTGAGGCAATATTTCGTAGACCTTTAAAATTTAAATCCAAAAAAAGAAAAAAAATTCAATACAAAAATAGCTTGAAATCAAGAGATCGTTTAAATAGCTAATTTTTCAAGTTCAGGTCCAAATTTCTGTTTTTATTTCTTTATAACTGGTATATTTTGATTTAATTCAATAAAATGTATTAAAATTCCTTACACGGATTCAAAAAAGAGGTAATAGAAATGCGAAGAATGAATAGGAAAGACCTGCAGAGACGGTAGGGCCAATTATCCAGAAACTAACAAACCTGGCTATTACTCTCGGTCGAACTAATTCTTTCCCAGTGTCTATGTCTTTGATTTCTTCTTCCCCTATTTTTTGAACCTTATCCGCTCTTTCCTTGGGAAATGGATTTATAGTTAAATCTATGTCAGCCTTTCCGATAGTGCTTTCAATTAAAGTTGCAGTTCTGCTTGCCCTACCCCAGCCCAATCCAACAATTGACATTATAGTGGCCATAACTAAGCTTATTGGTATCCCAATATAAGATAGAGCAGATGTCACTGACGCTGCAATAATAGCTACTATAACTGCCGCCAGAAGTGGCAAATCAGTTAATTCACTACCAACTGAATCCATGTTTCGGCGTGCTATTGTAAATCCTCCTACTCCAATGGCTAAAGTTGCAACAATGATTGCTGTACTTTCTTCTAGACCCCCCGCACCTACAAGTGGTGCAACAGCATTTGGTATATTAGATGCCCCCGCGCTAAATGACATATAGCAACCTATCCCTATAACTAATAAGACACTAATCAATTCTTGTGGGGTAGTATTTGGTCCTAGTTTTGGACGTGGTATAATTTCTCGGTTTTCGAATTCGAGTAGTGGCCCCTCCGATCTTTCTGATGTAAAGTAGACCTCAAGATATGGATATATGTACCTACCTACAACTCCTCCAGCCCAAAAAGCAACGATAGGGGTTACAAGCCACCAAGCAACAATTCTTCCCAAAACCTCCCATTGGAGTGTACCTGTTGCAAGACCCAATCCAGCGATTGAACCAACTGTTGTCATTGAAGTAGGAACTGGCACCTTGAAGATGTTTGCAACTAAAATTCCTAAGCCAATAAAAAATAATATTACAATGCTAGAATATAGATCAAACATTTCTGCTGGAATTATTCCGTCTCCCAGCGTTTCCATAACTTTTCTACCTACGGTCCAACCACCAAAGAAAACAAAAAATACAAACAAGATTGAGGCATTTTTTTTATTAATACCTTTACCACCGACTGGAGCGCCCCATGCTACACCAGCGGATGATCCACCAATGTTAAAACCAACAAATATCGAAGCAATTACACCAACAATTAATATCCAAGCAAGCTCCATAGCAATTCCTCGCTATTGATTTAAAAAGTTTAATTTAAATTTTAGTTTAAAGGTTATCAAGCCACATCTGTAGTATAGTATTACAATTAAAGTCTAATCAATAAAGATGTAGAGGCGTTAGTTTTTAGGAAAAGGTTTCATTACTTAATTAGTTTAGATTTAGATATTATAGATTTTTTTGGTTTTTTATCTTTAAGATATTATAAATTATAACTGGACATAATACTTGACCAATACTTATTTATTATAATTAATTTATTTTTTTAATACCTCACAAAAATTTGTAAAAAAATTTGTAATTGGGATTTTTTAACACTGATATTTATAAAACATAGTTTATTAGTCTAAAAATTGAGGACTAAAAATGATTGAAGATAACTTAAAAAGCAAGAGAGAAAATATGGTAAACAATCTAGTTAAGAAAGGCTATATAAAAAGCAATAAAGTGATAAAAGCAATGAAAAAAGTTCCACGACATTTTTTTGTTCCAACCAAACTAAAAAAAGATGCATACGGAGATAGGCCTTTACCAATAGGAGAGAACCAAACAATAAGTGCTCCACATATGGTAGGCATATTGGTGGAGCGCCTAGAACTTTCGGGAGGAGAAAAAGTCCTAGAGATAGGTACTGGTAGCGGATATAATGCAGCTGTTATATCTGAGGTTTTGGATAATGGTAAAGTTATATCAATAGAAAGATTTGAAGATCTTAGCAAAAACGCAAGGAAAAATTTAGAGAAGGCAGGATATGGAGAAAATATAAAGCTTGTAGTAGGGGATGGATCGAAAGGTTATAAAGAATTTGCTCCTTACGATAGAGTACTTATAACGGCTGCATCTCCAGAAATTCCTAAACCAATAGAAAATCAAACTGTAAGAAATGGTATTATTGTAGCTCCTATAGGCACTCAAACCTCTCAGCGTTTGGTAATAGGAAAAAAAGAAGATGGAAAAATTAAAAAAACAGATGAGGGAGGGTGTGCTTTCGTACCTTTAAAAGGAAAGTATGGATTTTGAATTCCAAGAAAAATTGATATATTGAAATTTATCAATATGATGTTTTTAAAGTAATATAGAATATTATAGTAATAATCATTCTCTCATTTCTTCATATTCTTATTCTCTGTTCCCTATAATCATTCAAATACATTTTTTGTGAACGAACCACTTTAAATCAAAACCTCTTGTAGTAATTTTTAGTTCTTTCTTTTTTTAGTTAGAGCTTTTTTTACTGGATGAATTATTTTTAGGGATGTAATCGTTAGTTATTCTATAGCCATATTTAGGTAGTAATCTATAGCCGATTATTACTTAAAATCCTTAAATTTATAATCTTTTAGTATTATTAAGGTATTATCAAGGGATTATAATGCCAAAAATTTCAGTAGAAATACCTCAGCATCTGTTGGATGATATGGACAAACACATAGGAGATGACAAGAAGTTTGTAAATAGATCAGATGCGATAAGAACAGCCATAAGGAAGATGCTAGATTTAATGGATAAAATAGATCGGAGACATGAGAGAATATCAAGCAAAGATGAGGAATAATAGATGTTTGAAATGGTTATTCTTTGGATAATATTGACTTTAAGTATATCAGCTATTGTGGTTTATTTTGGAGAAATCTATGGGGTAGGGATAATCGTTGGAGTTTTTGCTGGCCTAATCGTAATGGCGCAAGTTCTAGCAAACAAGGTAGTTATTTTTTGGGAATTTACTGTACCTGCAGCAGTTATAGTGTATGGTGCATCATTTTTCCTAACAGACGTATTAGCAGAATTTTATGGAAAGAAAAAAGCAAAAGAGGCAGTTTGGGCAGGTTTTTTAGCTTCTATAATACTAATAATTGCAATACAAATTGCTATTGTTTGGGAGCCAGCTGATTTTTGGAAAGGACAAAAAGCCTTTGAAGAAACATTAGGAATGACCTGGAGGATAGTATTAGCTAGTCTAATAGCATATGTTGTATCACAGAATTGGGATGTCAACTTATTCCATTATATAAAAAGAGTGACGAAAGGGAAACATCTATGGTTTAGAAATCTTAGCTCTACATTATCTTCTCAAGCAATAGATACGGTTTTATTCATAACAATAGCTTATTATGGCCAAATGGCAATACTTCCCTTAATAGTTGGACAATACTTTATTAAATTGATTATAGCTGGAATAGATACACCATTTATCTATGCTGTAAAGTATATCAAAAAATAAGGGGCGGAATTGTATTATTTTAAAAAAATAAATCCTAAATAAGTAAATAAAAAAATTAAATAATTTAGATTATTGATTTCCTACAATAAATATTAATCAAAATCTTTGATAGAGATAGGGTTTAGGCTTTTCATTCCCTTATTTAGAGTGTAAATTAAAGGTAAAAAAATAAATTTAAAAATAGAAGAGGTATAAGCCTAAGCAAATATAATAAGCTTTTTTATAAATACCACGACCTGAAGAAGAAAAAGATTATAAGCATTTTTCTGTATACTTTCCTAAAAATAAATATTAAAGAATTGTTAAGAGCGCCGCCAACCGGACTCGAACCGGTGACCACCACGTTAACAGCGTGGCGCTCTACCAACTGAGCTATGGCGGCACTAAAAAACACCGAAGCAGAAGAGGGAATTCTAGTATAAATATATAGTTAATCAGTATTAAAAATTTTTACCTAGGGTTGTTATATTTTAAGATAAAATATATCATTATTTTTTCAGATTACTTAGTCAGTTTTTTCTCTTAAAGCCTTATTATTTATTCCTAATCTTTTTTTAAAATATGATACGAGTTAATATGGACTAAAATGCTAAAAATTGTATGGATTAAATAAATCTAAATTGGGGGAAATTTAATAGAAAGGCAAAAAAGAAATTACTAGAGTGATATAGCGGGGGTTACCGAGCTTGGTCAAAGGTGCAGGACTTAGGATCCTGTCCCGTAGGGGTCCGAGGGTTCGAATCCCTCCTCCCGCACTACTTTACTTCAGAATTTTTATTGATAAAAAATGGTTTCTGTTGAGATTTTTAGTGATTTAAATTTTTCATTTAAACATCTAGTGAGTAATAAGTAGATTCATTAAAGTCAACAATGATGGATGTGACTCCTACACCCCAAATCTCAAACGGAATCTCTGCACTGCCTAAAACTCTAACTTCTGTACCATCTGTGAGATATTCTACAGCTGTTACAGCTGCGTCTTCCGCAGTTATCTTAACGCTTATGGGTATGGATGTTGTTGTTTCTGGGTATAGATAGATGTCTGAAATATTATCTCTACCTATTTCACTTTCACCAAGGTATATTGCATAACTAAACTTTTCTATCTCTAGTCCGTGCTCAGCATTATTTTTTACATTGGCATTAAGATCTATTTCCAACCCTGTTGGAGTTAGACCATCCCAATCTATTCCTATATCCGTAACTTCCACTCCTTGTGATTCCAGGCCATCTTCGACCTGTCTGTATTGATGAATCTGATAAACTCCTCCCGAAACAACTACCAACAATATAAAAATCAAAACTATGACAAATTTTTTCATAATTCAAATTCCTCTATTTTAGTAATAATATTTATTTTTTCCAATTTTCTACCTTATAAAAAAATAAAAAATAGAAAAAGTATCTTTTAGACTTTTAACTTTATTCTGGTTGCCCACTATTACCTAGTTCTTGTGCTTCCTCTGAAACTGCCTCCCCTAACACTATTATTTCTTCAGATGCTATTCCCAACGCTTCCAATATTGGTCCTTCAAAACTCATATTTTTTACCTCCTATGGTTTTTTTAATTTTTAAGCTTTTTAAACGACTTAAATACTTTTTTGCATTTTTATATTCATTATTTTAACATTTAAAGCTTTTTGAGGTTTTAATTGTTTAAAAAAATCCAATATAGTTTTATTTAGTTTAAAAAAGTTCAATATAGTTTTAAATTAAAATTAAAGTAATTTAAATCGGTTTAAAATATATATTAGAAAAAGATATTAATAGCAAATCGGCGTTAAAATCTCTCACCCTCACTTTTTTTACTAGAATCTTGACACGATAATTCCTACCGCATTTCTCCCATCAAAAATATTTTATTAATAATTACCTAAACAAACTTTTCGACCTTTAGTTTGTGTTCAGTATTTAATCCTGTTATAAGGATATTCTTGATTCATTCAACATTTTCTTCTTAAATCAATTTGTCACCACACTCAACATCACACTGGGGTTGTAAACAAAGTTTGTTCTCTCTTTTACTGAGAAGACATTTCACGATTTTCTTGATTTTCATCTTCCTATATTGGACATAGCTATTATAATCATATATCTCCGAAAGTTTTCTAGACTTGTTTTGATTCAACTTCTTTCGATTCTACTCTTATATTATCAGGGAAAATATCCAATACGTCATAAAAATTTTTAAACATCTTTTTTTTGAAGTTTTCGATGTAATGGCAAAAACACCCATAAAAGTCAAGAGAATTAATAGTTTGTCAAATCAGTTTTTATGTTAATATCTCCATCTAACCAGATTTTGTTATGTTCATAAGAGCATTTTCTATCAATATAAGAATTTCACAATTTAATTCGAGTTCGAGAAGGTAGTTATTTAGCTATTTTAATTAAAGGAGAATGGAATAAAACTATAATTTATTACTAAAAATAGAGAGAGCTAAGATAAAAATAAAATTAAATAGACTCACTACAAAAAAAGAACCTATTATCCTGACAATTAAAAACTATTATATCAAGTTAAATACGATCCATCAATTGTTTTTTCTTTTCCTCGTATTCTTCTTCAGAAATATTGCCTTTTTCTTTCTCAGAACCTATTTTTTCTAACTGGTCAGCTGGGTCTTGTTTAATTTTGTTTTGTTGGTCTCGAATGTATCCAGCAATCTTAACGCCTTTCCCCTCTGGTGTGAGTATTTTTTTCTCCTTCTCCTTTGTTGTAATTTTCATTAAATCAAAGCCCTTCCGTTCTTCCATACGTATATCACATATATCATCCAATCTAATGTCTTCAAACCGACTCCTCTTACCTAATAGTTTCGTTTTTTCGGAATTGAAGACAATCAGCCTTTTATTTGTCAAAGTAATAATGGATTTATCCTTCTCTTTAAGCTTAGCGGTTGACATCATCAATATTTTTTCTCTGGGACCCAATTTGTCCAGTAAACCTGAATATTCTTCTGCTCGGGGCATTCCCACTTTGTCAATCTTTTCGAATTTTTCTTTTTCTCCTTCAGTTGGTTTCTTTTCGAATCCAACCATTTAAACCACTTCGTTCCTCCAAAACTTAAATTTTGATTTCTTAAACTAAATCTTGGTTCCTTATATGTTTAATATTTTTCCTATGATATATCCATTTAACTCCATCAAACATTTTTATCAATTTTTGTGAATATATAATTAAATAATGCAAAGTTACAAAAGAATTTCTTATGTCCTTTTTGCAATTTTCCTTTTCATTTTTGGGTTACAATTACTAGGGGAATCTACCCAGATAGTAGCTGATACTATTGAACCAGTAGTTAAAGCTCTAATTACAGGAGATATATCTGCTTTGGGTGCAGGCTGGCTTTTAGCTTATTTTCTTCTTAATGGGGCCACTTCAGCTGCTATAGGTATAGCTTTTCTTGAATCAGAACTCATAACCCTCACAAATACATTTATGATGGTAGGGGGTTCCAGGCTTGGAGCCGCTTTCATTGTAGTATTTATTGGTTTTTTAGAATATATTCAGGGAAAAAACCCTGATATTATTGATTCAACTTCCGTAGGCATTCTTCAGTTTATAACTACTTACGTAGTTTATATACCTGCTATAATACTGGGTTTTTTATCTTTAAGATATTTTGATCTATCAATCTTGGCTCTTTCTATACCTGGATTTTTAAAATATGGACTCGATCTATTATTCAAACCTCTTACTAATCTACTTTCTTTATATCTGGCTCCAACCATTCTTTTTGTTTTAGCAGTACTCATCATATTACTAAGTTTACAGATTTTTGACAGAGCTTTTAAAGGAATAAGTGTTGAAAAATTTAGATCCGATTATCTTAGGTTCCAATTAACAAATATATGGGTATCTTTTGGATTAGGTAGCATAATAACTCTTCTTACAACTAGTGTAGCTCTTTCCGTAGGCATAATAGTACCTCTTTACAATAGAGGTTATTTTAAAAGAAGGGAGCTTGTTCCATATTTAATGGGTGCTAATTTGACAACTATGATTAGCTCAGTCATAGCTGCTGCAGTTATGGATTCTTTGGAAGGTATGCAGGTAGTTTTAACTCTTACTTTATGCTTAATTGTAGTAACCTTCATAGCATTAGCATTTTACAAAAAGACATATAGTATAATCAAGTATTTCTTCAATAGTATTATGCTCGAAAACAAATATCTAATTATCTTTGCAATTTCATTATTTTTGATTCCTCTATTATTCCTATTGATACAATAATAGTCTGATTAGCGGATTCTGTTCTCAATAAGAAATCTCTAAATTTATTTCATAGCAATATTCTTTTTCATCTTTAGCGTCTATTAATGATATAGACAAACAATACTAACTCAGTTAGGTATAACCCCTTTACTAGTAAATTGACGTGATAACCCTAAACTCTGCACTATTTTATTATCCGAAATTTTTGAGTAAGTAGCTGTAGGTAATTATCGAAATGATTTAATACTACCTCAAAAAATAAATCTATTTATGTGTATCTTCACGATGACTATGATGACTAAAAGTAAAAGAGAATTTTAACTAGATTGAAGGAAATATAAAAAAAATATGGAATATAGTGTTATCTAACTTTTTTTGCCTTAGCAAAATTATTTGTCACCTTTTCAATTTTAACCAATATTTTATCACCTATCTCAACTCCAGGTACAAACACAACAAATCCATCAACTCTTGCTATACCATCTCCTTTTGTACCTTTATCTACTATTTCGACCTCGATTTGCTCGCCAGGTTCAACTGGCTTTTTCAAAAAACCTTTACCAATCAAATAAATTTCGGAACTTTGACTTCTCGACGCATCTGGTGAATGGGCTTTTGTGTACTCAAAATTACTCGAAATTTTTTCATAAAAATCCTCATACATGTCCCCTTGGAAAACTTTAATCAAAAAATTCCCATGTGGAGACAAAACATCTTTGGAAAGTCTAAAAATATTTTTTGCTAAATCTATAGATCTTGCATGATCTATGCTCCAATTACCTGTTAAATCTGGAGAGGCATCGCTTAAAACGACATCAAAAAACTTATCGGCTATATTGTTTTTTATGTGCTCTATGGTAGAGTCACAAGTTATATCTCCAACAATGGTTTTGACACCTTCTAATGGGCGTATCTTCTGAATATCTACACCTACAACTTTCCCCTCATCTCCAGCAACTTCCTTTGCAACTTGGAGCCAACCACCTGGAGCTGCGCCTATATCAATAACGGAGTCTCCAGAAGATATCACATCAAATCTTTCATTTATTTGTTTTAATTTGTAAGCACTTCTGGCTCTGTATCCTTCTTTTTTAGCTTTCTTCCAATATCCGTCCTTTCTATTTCGCAAAATTACACCCTATTATTTTCTCTAGTTAAAAATTCAAAAGATGATAGGTTATGGTAATATGAGCTGAGAGTACAAAAATTCAGAATATAAATTAACAGCTAAACCACTACCTTAAAAATTGTTTTTTACTATATTGAATTTTTAATATGTAGGATAACTTGACTAACCAGAATAAAAAAATTTTAATCTTAAATGTTTGATAATTCTCTGGCCAATATTTAGTCACGGTTTATTTTTAATAAGTTAATCCTTTACACTTATTCCTCCAAACATGACTAAACCACTGATTTCTAATTCCGGTTTACCTTCTTTTTTTCTTTCAGCACTCCTGACCCTCTCATCACTTGCACCACCTAATAATGGAACAACTTTCATCCTAACTTCCCACTCTTCAGGTACTTTAATGTCGGCGCCACCAAAAAGTATAAAGCTGTTAATTCTTATAGGAAACTTCTTTACTTCGGCATCTCTAAGGTCAAGGTCTATACCTCCAAATATCGCAGTTAAACTCCCTCCTCTGAAGGATTTAGAGGTAATAGCCGTTTCGACCCCTCCAAACATGGAAAAAAGATCTATATTATCTAAATCCTCTCTCTCAATTGTGGGTGATCTAACCCAATTCATGATTACTATAAGACCTACCAAAATTAAAATAATCGGCCACCACTGAGATATAGTATCCCTGGTAACCATGCCTAACGCATAAAGCTGTAAAAAACCAAAAACTAGTATTATTACAATTGGTCCTGAAAGGTTTTTGAAGCCACTTTGTATCATTAGATATATTGCAAATAAGATGAAAACTAGAGGTACGTACTTTAGGATGTATAGGGCATCGTAAATGTCCAAATTTTCTAATAGTAGGATTGTTCCTAAAAAAACTAAAAGTACAGCAAATAAAATCTGGATATTGATTTTTTTCATTTTATATAATCACTAATCTGGAATTAAGAATACTTATAATTTTCCTTTATAAGAATGTGGAACCAAAATCTTAAAACTAGTAATTTACCGAATAGATCCAACCAGATTATCTTTCAATTTGAAGATTTAATTTGAGGATACCTTGAGTTACCTTTATTCGGTTTTTCTACAATTTGAAGGTTTTATATTTACAGTTGACGTCCAAATCAAGAGAAAAAAAGATTACTTGACTTTTTTTAAAATTTTAAAGACTTATTTTATTTGAATAGTAATTTAAAAGGACTAATTACTTTAAAACAATTAAAATTATATAAAAATGATGTTTTATTAAATATGAAACTTTTAAATCGTAGTTAAAATGATTATAATAGTTTTCAGAAAAAAATAGGTCTTATTGGTAGACATTTTTTAGTGGCAAAAAAATCTTTGTATCTTCCGCTTTAAACGTTCTGGAAGATATCTCAAGTAGGCTGTAGTAAGAACAACAGTTACGATAATTCAAATAAATTCGTTGGGTTTACAGTACACATTGAGAATAGTAAAAGGTGATGAAGTTTTTTATTAGAACTCTTTTGTAACTAATGCATATAAACAAGGGTAAGGGAAGCTAGAAGAATAATGCAGAGAGAATTGAACCATTTTCTATTTTGAATAACTCAAGTTACTATTTTTTGAAATTTTGGAGACCATAATAAATAGAAAATTATAGTTTGAAATCATACAATCAATTAAGTGGAGGTGTGAAAATATGCACGAGGCGTTTATGCTTGTAGAAACTGACACAGGTATGGCTTTTTCTGTAGCAGATGAAATATCCAAACTAGATGGTGTTGAGACTGCACAAACTGTAACTGGACCATACGATGTTATAGCACACATAAAAATAGGAGATGAGGGTTCTGAAAGCTTAAAGTCTATCGCAAAAAGCATCCATTCAATAGACGGTATATCCTATACAATGACCAGTGTAGCAGTTCACTAAAAAAATTTAAACCATTTCAAAAGTAGGCCTAGCCACCATCAAGATTAGGCCCTACTTTCTTCATTATTTTAATTTATTTTTTTATATTCGCATTCATTATAATCTGTTAATATTTAAAAATTCAAAAATTTTATATAAACTCTTTCAATATTTCTAACCAAAATTAAAATAAACCTTAAATATTCGGTAAATAAGCCATAATTTTTTTGGTTTTACCGAAAGGAGGAAAGATGAATAAAAAATACCTGTTATTGGCGTTATTTTTAGTAATTTTATTGATAGGAGGTATAGTGGCAGTCGGTGGCTTCTTAAACGGAGTCGATGACTTGGCACTGTTCAGTTAAGAGTTAAGTAATTAGAAACCCATCCCTGGGTAAGGGGATGGGAATGTTAGAAGCAATAGTTGATAACATTCTAGTCGACTTTAAA
>SL_8KL_010_SEDDRAFT_10002911_pt1 | contig 14247 bp, 15 predicted proteins | sample SodLakKL_010_SED_4_FD_11160 | JGI IMG/M metagenome (IMG submission 11160) | reverse complement strand
TTGGGATTTTTGGGAACTGGCAGTTACAAATAAAGAAAATCAGCGTTTAGGATTATTTATAACAGGAATGGGCCAGGATGCTGATAAAGAATTATATGTACTGACCACAGAAAATTCCGGGCCTTCGGGAAATACCGGAAGGATATTTAAAATAGTGCCCCCAGGAAATAAAAACCTGGAATAATCAAGAGGTCTTAAGGGCTTCCTTTTAAGCACAAGGCTTTATGATATTAACATTTTATGGAGGTATTAACCTGTGAAATATTTTCTCCTTTTCACCCTGATACTAAGCTTGACCCTGTTTTTGGGATGTGAGACTCCCGAGGAGCTTAATGATGAAGAATTAAATCTTATGGCAAGGACACAAGAGCCCTTGACGGTAGATGGATCCCCTTCGGGATACCCGGCAGCACCAGTTCAAATAGCAGTTGCAGATATTCATCTGGCCCATGACAGTAACTACCTCTATGTGCACATGGAAGGTGAAATTCAGGGCTGGGTTGCCGTAGGATTCAACACCTCCGGTGGCGAAATGGATGGTGCCAATATGATTCTTGGTTACCTGGATGGAGATGACCCTGCCTTCCGGGATGATGTGGGTTGGGGCCTTAACCATTCAGAAGCAAATGTAACAGCCCTGGAAGATTTTTACCTGTCCTACCAGGAAGGGACAGCGGTTATGGAATTTTCCTATCCCTTATCTTTTCCAGAGGAAGAAAACTACAATATCAAAGAACTTACTCCGGGAATGACCTATAGCCTCATAGTTGCTTACCATGACAGCTCCAGTGATATTAACCAGCGGCATACCGACGTGGGGAGCATTGATTTTACTGTTGAGCCCTGAGCCGGGATATAGTTTTTTATATTAAATCAAAAATTCTTCTTTTTTACGTCATATTTTTATACCCCCTTCGTCTTCTTTAGTAAAAGAAAGATTAAAAAAGGGGAGGAATGAAAAATGACAAAGAAATTTTGGATCATGGGAGCCGTAATACTTATCCTGGCATTGGCTGCCGGGACCATCACTGCTCAAAGCATCTGGGAAGAAAGGGTGGAAAATCAACCGGAAAAAGAAATTGAAGAAGAGGCCCCGGAAAAATGCCTGGAGCCAGAAGAATCAATGAAGGGAGAAGGGGAAGAAGATAGGGACAGGGAAGATATAAACCTGCGAAAAGGGGAAGGAATGCTTACCGGACGGATTGACAGCCATTCGGTAGAAATTAAGGTTAAGGGTAACCACCAGGCTTTTGGCCTGAGTGAAGAAATGAGGGATAAGGAATTTGCCCCGGGAGACATAAGCTTTAAATATTATGTAGATGACCAGGGACGCTCCATTATTACCCAGGCTGATTTCCAAAGCCCCAGGGAAAGTGAAGTCCACACGACAGAAGGTATCTTTAGAGGTAAGGCTGACAGCCACACTGTGGAAATAGAAATAGAGGGTAAGCCCCGGGCCTTCGGGGTAGAGGAAAACCTGTCCTTCGCAGGTATTGATACAGGCCAGGAGCTTTTCATCGCTTATCAGGAGGATGATAGGGGCCGGGAAGTAATTATAAAAATTGAAAAAATCTTTTAACTATCTATAACCCAGGTTTTTTAAAACCCCCTGGCAGTAAAACTCTCCCTTCCGGGAGAAGGAAAACTGCCAGGGGTTTTTTATTTAAGCTTTAAGCCCAGATAGGAAAGCCAATAAGTCCCCAGTAGGCCAGAAATAGGGTAGCAGGTGGTGGTAACTCCTCCCCCGGAAGTTCCGATTGAGCTACTACCGGAGAAATGCTGCCAATCAACAATAGCCCTGTTATCAAAAGTATTAGTAAATTCTTAGCAGTCATATTTATTTCTCCTTTTTCAACTTCACCACGGCATAACCCGCCCTGGCAAGAATTTTTTGAATCCCCCTAATCAGGTTCCTGTCGATCTCCTTAATATTTTCAGGCAGCTGATCCCACTCTACCAGATGGGGATTACGCCTGGGGTTATCTTCTGTAGGTTCCCCCAGAGTAAAGCCCTGTTCCAGCCTGGCCTTTACCCAAAGATCATGCTCAAGTTTAGCCAGCTTTTCTAAATCATCACCAGGAAAATCAAAGGATACCTGTTCACTACGCGCCGGAACCATTATGTAACCAGCAACAGCAAGCTTGGTAGGAATATTGCGAACGATAATCCTGTTAGCTTCTTTATCTGTCTCCTCTAAATCTGCATAGGGTTTTAAAAGGGGATGGACTTTTTTAATTTCCTCCTGGGGTCCCTTCTTCAACCCGTCACACAGCTTGTCTTCACAATAAATATCATGGGCTGCTTCCGCTAAGGTCTCCAGGAGGTCGCCTTCCAGTTCTAGCTGTTGGGCCAGGGCAAGAAATTCATCACCATTCACATGAAGATTTAGCTGGTTCTCGGGAGGTAAGGAAGACCGCTCAAAACTGGTCTTACCTGAAAGGCTACTCATATAAATAATGGATTCAAGGGAACGTATTCCATGTTTGTAATCACGGATATGGAGCAGGGCACGCAATACACCCCGGTCAATATTCAATTTTTCGATTCCATCTTCCCTGCTGAAAATTTGGGGAACGTTTAAATTAAGAATCAATCGAATTACAATAGCCCGGCGAATAAGGTAATAAGGATCAGCAGCCCCATCTTCTGTGGTGTAGGGATTAGGGCCCAAAATATTTATATACCCCTTTAATCGGCTAAGAAAATCAGGACCTTTCATTTCCATAAATTCTTTCTCTTCCAGCAGCGTGGTAAACTTCTCCATGCGGCAGCAGGTTCCCCCGGCAAAAACAAAGATACACCTTCCTATGGGATGCAGAACCTGGCCCTCCTGGAAAGTCCCGTCCTGCATGGGAGCCAGAAAGTAGCGAAGCCATCCCAGGGATTTATTTTCATAGGTGGTGTCAAATTCGTCCCAAAAAACAAGGGGTATTTTCCCCGACAGACCTGCATCCCTGACCTGGTGAAAAGCATCATAGAGGTCACCTAGAGAATTAAACTGGGAAAGATTGAACTCCAGGGTTTTAATTTTATCAGTCTGAACGGAATCAGCAATTTGTTTTACGGCAAAGGACTTTCCCGAACCGGGAGGGCCAAATACGGCTATGGAAAGGGGTTTATTTAGCGATTGCCCACAGTATTCACAGATCAGGCTGCGGATACTGCGAAAACTTTCTACTTCCCTGCGGTCAGCGGTAATAAATTTGCCAAACTGGCCCAGGGGTACACTTCCCAGGGCTTCTTCCACCCCTTCCAAAACAATTCTATTGGCCACCTGCTCAAGATATTCACTATAGAGGTCCTGGAGAATGCTCCAGCCCCCTTCTAGCTCTGACTTCTCCTCTTTAAATTCTTCCCCCGTCAAAAACCTCACCGGACTGGGAACAGAGGCAGTTTTAAAGGGCTTCTCCTCATGAGCTAATTTTTCACCAATAAGGCCAAGGGGAAAATTAAGCCCCTTTTCCCCTTTCATTTCTGGTTGTGTATATCCCTTTTGGTGTAGGAGACGTACGGCAGCCAATCCTGATTGGATACCTCCATAAATGGAGGGACGGGAACTATTTAACATAAGCTGGCGGGCGATACCAGCTGTGAGACAGGAATTGTATCCGATCATTCCACCAGGAAAAGCCTTGTTCCACATCCCCTCCACAAGGAAGGGATCAAAGAAAAGGGTACTTTCAAAGGAATCAATAGCATATGAAGTCTTTTCCCCACCAGAATCGGCACGAGACAGGAGAAAAGCACCAGCGGTATCAAAAGAGACGATGACATGGGCACAGCGGGATAAAGAATTAACCCGGGGGTTGTGGGTCAGCTCCCAGTACAGGTCGTGGGCTGTACGTTCCCAGGAAAGCTCCCGGCTGATCTGGACCTCGGTGCGCCGCAAGTCATCAGCATTCATGACTACAATAACTCGCTGGGCACAATTTTTGTGAAGATGATCCCAAAGTTCCCCCTGGGCCACAGGGCGCGCCATTTTAACCAGTATCCAGGCGGGGTAATCCTCTTCCTTAATAGCTTCCGGCCACATTTCCGGCCTGTCTCTAAAACCCAGGTCAGCATCTTCCAAAATGACCAGGTCTGCCTTTGATGGGTCATTTTCCACCATCTGCCCTTCCAGAGGCTGCTTAAACTTACCCTGGGATAAACCCAAAAATTCTTTTACCCTCCAGGCAGGCTCTTTCCCATTGAATAACGTCCAGACAGCATGGGAATGGTGAAAGCCCTCGTCATTCGGAAAAACAAATTTTTTGGGAAGTTGAATAGAACGAACCTCCCAATTTACTTCATTATTTCCCCCCAAACTGGAAGCCACCTGTGCAACAAGGTCAGTTAAAAGAGCTGCCCCACCATATTGCTGATAAAGTCTCGTACTGGTGTCCTTCCAACATGAACTGACAGATCTAACACTTTCTCCTGGTGGAAAAAGAGCCAGGTTCCATTCAACAGTCAGATCACCAGTCACAACTACAGTTTTTTCCTTTTTATTTTCCACTAAAGATTGCTCCTTCCTTGTTCAGGTAATATAACAAGTTCCTGGCAATTAAACTTTGATTTTAGAAAACTCAGGACCTTGGGAAGAAAGGGGAAAAGGTACGAGACTGGCGGTAACCTGGCTGACGTTGCCGGCCAGGCAAACATCCAGGGAGGGACAATGAAATAGCCAGGAACCACAAACCCCCGTATGCCCAATGATCTGAGGCACTATAGGCCAACCGGGGCCTACAGGGCTCTTTGCTATTTCCAGCTGAATTCTATCAATATTTTTAAAATTAAACATCCCTGGGCCTTTTCCCTTTATCTTTTCGCCGAAATATTTCAAAATATTTTTATAAATGTGACATTGGGGTAGCATTTAAAATATGCCTCGTTTACAAGCATTCTGTTCACCGGTTAAAAAAAGGGGGAAGCGGCTAGCTTCCCTGCTAATAAAAACCCCACTATTTATTTATATTACTAGAGAAGCCTGGAAATATTGTGCTTCAACTCCTTAAGAGCCCCGTTGATAGCCTCCAGCCTTCCCTCCACCCTTATTAACAAGTATACGCTTACGGCTATGGGAAACCCCAGGTTTCCTACCAGAAAAACCAGGTCATCGGTCAATTTAAAAACCTCCTTCCCTTACTTTTAACCTGCTAACTTAAAAGGAGCCGGTGTTTAAAAGCGCCGGCTCCTTTTATATCAAATCAACTAAACTTCGCTGTCAACACTGAATAGTTCTTCCACAGTGCGAGTAATGAGCTCCGCACCCACTTTTAACGACAGGTCACCACCGGCCGTGGCAAAAATATGCTTTTCCACTATGCCATCCATCAATTCCCCAATCTCCTGCTCCTTCTGAGCTATATCTTCCACCGGATCAACAATACTTATATAAGCATTGTTTCCCAGCTGGTTTTTAAACTGCATCCTGAGGGTAGTAGTTGTAGACATGGGCTTCCCTCCTTTCTTTTTTATTTTAATTTCCTTGTTAACCCACTAACAGCATCCTAACAACACCTACTCAACCCCTTCAATCAGCTGAATCCGGTCAACCTTGTAAACTTCCTCCAGGTTGTCCTTCATCAGGGAACCCATGGCTTCACCCAGATTGTATAGATCAACGGGATCAACATTGGGCTTAACATTCCTGTAGGAACGGGTTCTCTGGGTATCGTTTCCGATGTCAACTACCAGCTGTAAAGTAGATGGTGCAGGAACCTGAATTACGTTATCCGCCATTTTTTTTACACCTCCTTCCCTTTCAGATTAAGCAGCAGAATTGATGCCTGCCTTAATTACAATATACCAGGGAAGTGTGTTCTGGTAAAATATGGTTTGGGGCTGGGGAGGAAGCCAAAAAATCCCTTCCAAATATCAGAAGCTATAAAGATGTGCCTTCCAACTCCTGGAGGTAATTTTCCCAGGATCTCTGAAATTTGCCGGCAATATTTAAAAAAAATAACCCTTTTGCGAAAAATCTTGATTTCGCCGAAGGGCCTAAAAACCGCGACACTATATTCAGCTGGTATCTTCCCCGGGTTCTCCTGGTTCCTCTTTTTCTTCATCGTCTACTTTTTCTTCTTCTTGTTTCTCTTCTTCTTTTTCTTCTTTTTCCTCTTCATCCTGCTCCTTTTTATCCTCCCCGGGCTCCCGGGGTTCTAAATCTAAATCTATTCTTTCCCTCTCTCTTTCCCTTTCCTCATCTTCTTCCCCTTCCTCTTCTTCAATATCCTCTTCCTCCTCTTCCTCCTCTTCCTCTTCTTCCGGGGGAGGAGGCATGGGGCTGCCAGCAAAGGCATTACAGTACTGGGTGGGAGCCATATCTCCATGAAAATAATCACTGATAAGATAACTGGCCGGAGTAGTGTTTGAAGCCAGGAGCCCTCGAAGGGAGCAAACCCTTAAGGGGCCCACAATCTTTCCTGGTTTCTCAAAGTCCGGATTATCCTTATCCCGCAGGGCATAAGACATAATATCCTGCAGGACCCGGGTTGTATAAACAGTCCGGTTCATCACGGGAATATCCCCCTTATCATATCCCAACCAGAAGGTAGCCGTTAGCTGGGGAGTATACCCTACCAGCCAGGCATCACGAAAATCCTGGGAAGTTCCCGTTTTAGCAGCCACGGGAAAGTTTAAGTTTAAGGAAGAAGCCGTCCCCCGGTTAACCACATCCTTTAAAATGCTGCTCAAAAGCCAGGCGGTTTCTTCTGAAACTACTTTCTCACCCTGGGACCTGTGCTCGTAAAGGACTTTTCCCTGCCGGTTTTCTATCCTGGTAATGGTATGGTGCTCCATCCTGGTTCCCTGGTTGGCCAGGGCTGCATAAGCCTCGTTCAATTCTACAGGTTTTACCCCATGCAAAAGCCCTCCCAGGGCTGCTGCCGGGTTGTGCCTGTCACTTTCATCAAAGGTGTTAATGCCAAATTTTTCTCCATAAACGATTCCCTTTTCCCGCCCCAGGTAATCGTTATAGATTTTAACGGCGGGTACATTTAAGGAGCGGACCAGGGCGTTTCTTACCGTAGTCGGGCCGGCATAATTATCGGCAAAGTTTTTGGGCTTATAGTCCTGGCCATTTATTTTCCACACGGTAGGAGTATCCTCCACAATGGAGGCGGGGGAAATAAGTCTTTCTTCCAGAGCCGGTGCGTAAACAATTATCGGTTTTAAAGCCGAACCGGGGGAGCGTTGGCTGGTGGCCCGGTTAATCATGTTATGGTAACCATAGTCCCGACCCCCTACCAAAGCCCTTATCTTCCCTGTTTCCGGCTCAGAAATTATGAGAGCACCCTGGGGCTGAATAACCCCTGCCTCGTTTTCCCGGGATTCAGGGTAACTGGCAGGATGATTTATAATTTCTTCGGCCTTTACCTGAAGTTCCCGGTCCATAGTAGTGTGTATGGTAAGCCCATGAAAGTACAGCAGCTTTTCTGCATCCTGCACCCCCCGGGGCAAATCCCGGGAGCCAATTATTTCTCTCAAAACAGGAAGGGCTTCTTCATAAATCACATAATCCACAAAGTGGGGATGAACAAATTCCCGCTGGGGTATAGGGGCTACAAACTCTTCCAGGTCCCGGTTTTTAGCCTCTAGATAATCACTTTCGCTGATAAAGCCCCCTTCCTTCATGGCCAGGAGGACGGTTTCCTGGCGCCTCTTGGAGTCCTCCGGGTATTCATGGGGGGACAGCCTGCTGGGGTGGCGGATAATTCCCGCCAGCAAGGCTCCCTCTTCCAGGGTCAAATCACTTACATCCTTATTAAAGTAAAATTTACTGGCTGCCTGAATACCGTAATTATTATGATGAAAATAAGTTGCATAGTTCAAATAAAATTCCAGGATCTCTTCCTTGGAATAGGTCCTTTCCACCCGGTAAGCCAGCCAGGCCTCCCTCATTTTTCTCATAAGGGTCCTTTCCGGTGATAAGATAGTGTTTTTAACCAGCTGCTGGGTAATGGTGCTCCCCCCCTGGCTCCCCTGCAAGGGATTTCCCGTCTCCCTCAAATTGCTGACTGCCGCCCTAGAAATTCCCCTGATATCCACCCCCGAATGGTCATAGAACCTTAAATCCTCTACAGCAATAAAGGCTTCCATGACATGGACCGGTACTTTATCTATGGAAATCTCTTCCCGGCGGTGTTCCCGGTCCAGGCTGATTATTATTTCTCCATCCTTATCCTTAATGGTGGAGGGCAGGGTAGCTTCCAACCTTTCCGGTTTAATCCCTGAAAAAAACACCACAATTAAAAGAAGGAATAAAACTCCTCCCGCTAAAAGAACCCACCTGAGATTCTTCTTCAAATAACTTCCCCTCCAGTCCATATTAAAGGGTGCAAACCCTTTCAAACAAACATCTTCCATTAAGAGTACATTATATCCATTTATTTACTCAGGTCAATGCCCGAAAGCCGGCTTTTCTGTCGAAAAATTTTCAATAGGTGTGCCTACCTGCCTTTTTGCTTGGAATCCGCAGCCCCGGTTAATATCACCTGAATAAATATTTTTCATACCCTCACAGACTAAAAAACCCTTAACAATTCATGGCTTAGGAGTTCCATTTCCATGCTGTTTAAACAATTTAAGGGCTGCCCCCGGGCAGCCCTTTTAACTGTAATTTGCCAATTACAAGCGATAGATTTCTCCTGTCCTGATGTTTTCCAGGGTCACTTCCCCTTCAGGATATGTCTTTTTTGCATAACTCACGGCATTGGCATAACCTGTAAGGGCGATTACCTGTTTACCGTCAACTCTTATTCTAAAAACATCCTGGGGCCGGAGGTCCGCCTTTTCAAGTCCCTTTTCCCTAATCTCCTTCATCCGGGTCAAGGTTTTAGGTCCGGCTATACCATCAACGGTAAGGCCGTTATCCCTTTGAAAATCCCTGACAGCTCCATCAGTAACAGGCCCGAAAATACCATCCACAACCCCTGCATGGTAGCCCAAATCATTAAGATAGCCCTGGAGCAGTCTGACCTCTTCTCCTATACTTCCCCGGCGCAAGAGTATATTTACTGCCAGTTTAAACTGAAAGGATTTATCAGAAATAATAGGGGCGACGGCTTCTTTCCTTACCCCGTTAACCAGGGTTCCCCAGGGAAAATAATTCCCTGGACAAAGCTTGGTACTGAAATCCGCGTGGGGACACAGGTTATTTATATTAATATTATACTGTTCCATCAGGTAGCTGACTAACCTTACCAGGGCATTAAGCTGGGCCAGGGGAACCTCCCTATCCGTTTGATTTTTATATTCCTGGTAACATCCCTCCAGGCAAATACCAATAGAACGGTTGTTGAGGGGAGGACAGTGAGCACCACTCCAGGCTACTTTCCTGCCGAGAAAAACAATACCTTTTTTGTTCACAAAAAAATGGTAACCACACCCTGACCAGCCATTATTTAAATGCCAGCGGTGCACATCCCAAATGGTGCAGTTTTTAGCTAAAGCATGGTGAATAATAATATGGTCGGGGTTGTTTGACTTTAAACTTCCCCTGAAGCTCAGGTTAGGATTAATTACCTGCAACCCGGGAATATCCATAATTTATACCTCCTTGCCTGCCAGGTATTCCTTGTAATTTCCTTCCATTTTCACAGACCCCTGGGACTATCCCTCTTTTCAGCTTTTATGGTTTCATCTAGCACTTCACTTAATGTTTCAATCTTATAGGGTTTGGCAATATTGCCAGCAAAGCCCATCTCCTTATAGCTGCTTAACTCCAGGTCCTTTGAATAACCACTTGACAAAATTAACCTGGCCCGGGGGTCTTCCTTTAAGATTTTTTCAGCTGCCTCCCGGCCTCCCATACTCCCGGGAACAGTTAAATCCAAAATCACTGCATCAAAGGTTTCTCCCCTGTCAATAGCTTCTTTGTACATCTCTACTGCTTCCAGGCCATCCCTGGCCACCCTGGCCTTATATCCAAGGATTTCCAGCATTTCTTTAACAAGATTCCTGATAGATTCTTCATCATCCATAAACAGTATTTTACCGCTGCCCTTGCACAACCTTTCCTCTCCTTTTTCCTTAACTTGAGTTTTTGTATGGGTAGCAGGAAGATAGACATAGAAAGTTGTCCCTTCCCCCGAAATGGATTCTACCCTTATGTATCCACCGTGCCTTTTTATAATAGAATAGGAGGTAGCCAACCCCATACCCGTACCTTCTACTTTAGTGGTAAAAAAAGGGTCAAATAACCTTTGAATATGCTCCTGGGGTATTCCAACCCCATTATCCTGGATTGTCAGCCTGACATAAGGTCCCTCCTCCAGGAAAGGAACCTCCTCCCTCTTTCCTTTACCAATTTCCATATTTTCAGCACTGATATTAATGGTCCCTCCCCGGGGCATAGCCTGCAGGGAGTTAAGAATTATATTGTGCACCACCTGGCTGATCTGACCCTGGTCAATGCTCACGTAAGAAAGTTCCGGGGAAAAGGAAAGCTGATACTGAACATTTGAACCACTAAGAGTAAAGGATACAACTTCCCGGATAAGTTCGAGTATAGAGGAAGCTTCTTTAACCGGAGCGCCGCCTCTGGCAAAAGTCTGCAGTTGATTGGTTAAATCCCTGGCCTGGTAAACGGCCTTTTCTATATTTTTTAACCTATGGAGCACCGGGCTATCCTTCTCCAGGCCCTTTGAAATAAGGGATACATTTCCCCAAATTACTGAAAGAAGATTATTGAAATCGTGGGCAATTCCCCCCGCCAACAGGCCTATGGATTCCAGCTTACTGGCTTTTAGCATTTCCTCCTGCAATTTTTTCCGTTCCGTGATATCTATATTAAAGGATATATCAACAAACCTTCCGTCTACCCAGGACATGGCTTTTTTCCGGCATTCAAACCAGCGGTCAATATTATGGTAGTATATTTCAAAGGTAGATGCAGTAGATGGAAAATCCTCGGAGTTAATCAATTCCTTGGTGGGGCAGGGCTCACAGGGCCCTGCCTGGGATTCTCGAAAAACCTCCCAGCACTTTTTGCCCACCACATCACCCCATAACTCCTGGCCGTTTTTATTAATATAAATAATCTCACAGGTTTCAATGTCGGTAACAGAAACATGAGCATCTAAACTATCTATAATGGTTAGCAATCTTTCCTGGCTTTTTCTTTGCTCCTCCTTAGCGTAAAAGTTTTTTAAAATGTTTTCCATTTTTTCCAGATCTATAAGTTCTTGAAAATGATATTTCATTTTCCTCCCTCTTTTTTACCTTGTATGAAGTATAAATCATCCAAATAAATCAAGATATTGCTTATATTTTTACATATACCTGGGTTTATTCCTTTTGGCCGCCAGCAGGCACACGAGATACCCTATAATAAAACCAATAATCACCGAAAAACCTATTAAAAGAAACTGGCTCATGCTGATCTCCCAAAAAAGTATATGGAAGGTTACCACATGAGTATTCTGGACCAGAATTATTAGAAGCAGGATAACAATTACCAGAATAACAATAGGTTTGGGTTTCATCTTCATTATTAATTCTACCCCTTTCTATATTGATTGTTATTAAGTTAATTTCTTTCCCTTAGCCTATAATCCCTTTATTTTTAAGAATAGTTAACAACTGGAGGAAAAACAAACAATGTTTTGGGGAAAATAAAGAAATTTCCTGAGGCCTTCTCCTTTCCTGCTTCTATCCTGCCAGCCAGCTGGCAATATAATGAAGTTTCTCCGCCCCTTCCAGGGCAGGTTTTTCCTTTTGGATAACCCATTCACCCCTGAGGCCTTCCTCCAGGGCCGTTAGTTCAAAATGGCACATGGCAATTCCCATGTCTACCCTTTGTATCGGGTATCCAACCGTCTGGTTAACTATTTTGGAAGGGTCCATAAAAAAATGCCAGGAGGTGCCCTCCTGAACCAGCCTCCAGGGCTGCCTGTTGGAGGCAGAAGGGGCCAGTCTAACCATTTCCAGGGGATTTAAATAAGAACCCGCCTCTTTTTCACTGATAGGAGAATTAAGGGAGCCGGTAAAAAACAACTTGTGCCAGGGTTTTCTTTTTTTTGACCCGGCGGCAGCCTTCAGGGCCCTTTCAATTAATCTTTTTCCTTTTCCCGGGTAACCCAGGGGAGTTATAACGGGAAGTATTTCCCCCTTTTCCATACCAACGACCTTTTCCAGGCCCTTTATCTTAAAAGTTCCCCCCAGCCAGCAGGTTCCTAAGCCCAGACCGGCGGCATATAATATCAACTCTTCAAGAACATATCCTACCTGCTCTAAATTCTTATCCAGGCCTTTTTCAACTAAAGCCCCCATATAATTTTTAGCACCCCGGATAACTCCATAGGTGCTAATTCTACCCCCTGATTCTTCCAAAAAAGAATCCTCTTTTATAAAAGCAAAGCGCACCTGGGGCGAAAAGGGACCTTTAATTTCTTCTGCATAATTTTTAAGCTTTCTTTCCAGTTCTCCCGGCAAAGACACCGGTTTATATGTTCTTACAGAAGTACGTTTTTTAATGGTTTCTTTAACGGAAAACCGTAAGCTTTTTTCCTTCAAGCCTGCTCCTCCTTGTTTAATTATCAGAGCCCATTATTTTTTCCAGGTGTTCCTGGTGGACAGCCAGGGATTTCTCTCCGTGGAGCACAAAACGTATATGTTTAACATGCTCTAACTCGGGAAGCTTCTTTTTAATGGCTTTAAAGGCTACCTCAGCAGCCAAATCCTTGGGATAGCCAAAAGCTCCCGTAGAAAGAGCAGGAAAGGCAATAGAATCAACCTGGTTAGCCTCCGCCAAACGCAGGGCATTCAGGTAACAGCTTGCCAGAAGTTCGTCTTCGGGCCTATCCTGTCCATATACCGGGCCCAAGCAGTGGATAACATATTTGTTGGGAAGGTTATGGGCGCCGGTAATTACCCCTTCCCCAGGCCTTATGGGTGCCAGGGGCCGGCACTCCTCTTCAAGACCCGGGCCCGCTGCCCTGTGCAGCACCCCGGCAACACCTCCCCCTGGCCGCAGCTGGGCATTGGCTGCATTAACCACCGCCATCATATCCTTCTGGGAGGAAATATCTCCCTGGATACACTCTATAACTACCCCCTGTATTTCTTTTTTCATCCGTGGTCACCTCCATTACTTTTTAACAGGATTTCTTTTCCATCTATGATTTAAGTTAAAGGTTCTTTAAAGCCTTGTCAAGACTTTTTCCAGGGTTATATTCTGCCCTAAAATTATGCGGAAAATCATATCGCCATATGACTTTTAGAATGTTTCCATATAATATATAATTGAATTGGGGTTGTTAGTTTAATGTGTAATACAAGATATTTACTGTGTATCATAGGGAGAAAAGTATATGATAACTTCTTTGTTATTCTATTTAAAGTATAAATATGATTTGTCTGATACGAGTATCCTAGTATTATTTGTAGTGCTGATATTATTTAAATATACTATATTAATTTCTATTATTTATACAATTGGGGAAATATTGGGTATAAGTTAATTAAGGACTTTATTCTTTTTGTTCTATTTCAGTAACACATTCAGTTTTTATTTTTTCAACCAGGAACTGAAGAGCATTTACAACATGGGGCCTGATATCGCCACCTATCAGTACATACATAATTTCATCTCCAACCTCAAGCTGACCTTCATTAATCCATACCTTTATATAAAATATGCCGTCCATCTTATAAGTTTCCCCAATCGCCTCATCAACTTTAACTGCATCATAGGAAAAATCCATTCCTTTTATCAACGAACCATCGTCAAGGCCCTGGCGAACCTTTGCTTTTGGTGTTTGGCGTACAACACCATTATGAACTAAAAACATCCCTACCTTTGAAGCACTGGGATCCTCTTTTGCCTCTTTAAGCCATTTATCCATCGACGGTAATTCTTTTTTATTAATAGCCTGACACACTCCTTTCTTATAATTTTGGGTTTGCAACTTTAAGTGTGGAATAGAAAGGAAACAACTATAACTCGTCTCTTTCAATAATTACGGGATAGCTTCTCACACCAATCACCTCCAAGTCTAATTATACCCCTTTCCTAACTATTTTTACAATGTGCAATTTTATAATCCTTTCGATCATCAATCCACGAGCAGCTTCCTCGGTTTGAACCGCCTCCGGGGTAAGATTAGAAAGTGATTTAAAAAAGCTTTCTTCATCCCATTGAATTTTATCTGAAGCTACTCCCCCAACAGGTTTATGGGTATCAAGAATGCGTTCATGATCTACAACAAAAAATTGATGATTGTTTGTTTTTCGGCATCTGTCAGTGTACTTATATGACCTCTA
>SL_8KL_010_SEDDRAFT_10002910_pt1 | contig 14253 bp, 14 predicted proteins | sample SodLakKL_010_SED_4_FD_11160 | JGI IMG/M metagenome (IMG submission 11160) | reverse complement strand
GCTTTTTCCACTGCATGTGAAAACGCTGAATTATGAGCATTTGAACATATTCCACAGATTCTTTCCACTAAATACAATACTTTATCATAAGTTCTATTTTCGGCTATCTTTTCTATTCCTCTATGGTTGTAACCTAAGAAGAACTCTGTGTCCATCACTTTTTTGTCTTTTACATATATCTTAAGCTGTTCGGGTTCCTTTGTTAAAGGATGAAATGGCCCTAAAGGTATCTTTGTATCATGCATGTTCTTCACCTTTCTCCATGTGTTTCATTCCTTTTTCTAATTCTTTTTTACTTGGTTCCTGCATTCCTTCTGGAAGGAATANGTTTTTCATTTCTTCTCCAAAGTCTATTCCGTACATCTCTCTGCTTTCTCTTTCATATAAATCAGAGTTTTCGAATACATCGGTCATTCTCTCAGCTTCTTTATCCTCTAATTTTACTTCAAGATTAAGGGTTTTTCCTTCTCCCTGGTCCAAATGATATATTAAGAAGTATTTTCCTTCTCTTTCATCTCCAGATATACTTATAAGTCTTGATCCTTTTTTATTTTCTTCTTGAAGCTTTTCTTCTATCTCATCAGGTTCTAGGAATTTATTTTCATTTATCATTTTTCTACCTCATTAATTTTCCTCGATTAATCAAGGTTTTTCAAGATTATAAACTTTTTCTTTACAGTAAATTAATTTTAAAAAATAGATGTCGGAGGCGGGTCTCGAACCCGCGACCTCTAGGTTATGAGTCTAGCGCTCTAACCAGGCTGAGCTACTCCGACTTTTGAATTGTTTTTGTTTTTTCAAAGTCTTTTTCACAGTGTATCTTAATATTTTTCCCTTATTTTATATTTACCTTTTCTATAAGAGATTTGTAATTATTTGTTTTTCCAAACCTTTATAAGTACCCATATGAATAAATACTCATATGAATACAGGTCCATATGAAGGTTTATTCAAAAACCTCGGAAATAAAACAAGATTCAAAATAATTAGAACATTACGAGAAAGGCCTAAATCAGTTACAGAAATATCTGAAGAAATAAACATGGAACAAAGCGCAGTATCTCATCATTTAAAACAATTAAAACAATGTAAATTAATCAATTCAGAAGTAAAAGGAAGAAAAAGAATTTATTCTTTATCCGAAACTGTTGAACCTGTTTTAGAAGCAGCAAGGAAACATAAAATTAAATACTGTTTAAAAGGATGTCCCTACAAAGGTGAAAATCAAGATGAGTGAGTTAGAAGTTTATTTAGACAACGGATCAACCACAAAAACGGATTCTGAAGCATTTGAAAAAATGAAACCATACTTCACAGAGAAGTACGGAAATCCCGCTTCACTACACAAAGAAGGTAAAGAAGCCAAAAAAGCAATAAATAAATCAAAAAGAATAATAGCGGACACATTAAACGCTGACAAGAAAGAAATAATATTCACATCAGGAGGAACAGAATCTGACAACCTAGCATTAAAAGGAATTGCATTTGAAAACAAGGAAAAAGGAAAACATATAATCACGACTAAAATAGAACACGACGCAGTTTTAAAATCCGCTAAATGGTTAGAAGAACAAGGTTTCAAAATAACATACCTAGATGTTGATGAAGAAGGATTTGTAGATCAAGAACAATTAAAAAGAGAAATAACCGATGAAACAATACTAGTTTCCATAATACACGGAAACAACGAAATAGGAACTATACAAAGCTTAAAAGAACTTTCCGAAATAACTCATGAACACAGTAAAAATGCCTATTTTCATACAGATGCATGCCAAAGCTATACTAAAACAAATTTAGATGTAAAAGAACAAAATCTGGATTTAGCCTCTATTAATTCACATAAAATACACGGACCGAAAGGTGTTGGGGCATTATACATTAAAAAAGGAACAGAGATACAGCCATGGCAACATGGAGGAGGACATGAAAAAGGAATGAGATCAGGGACTCTCAATACTCATGGGGTAGTAGGATTCGCGGAAGCAGCTAAAAATAACTATGAAAATAAAGAGAAAAACATTGAAAAGATGACTTCTTTGAGAGATAAATTAATTGAAGAAATACTGAAAATAGAGAAAACAAAATTAAATGGACCAAAGGGAAGCAAGAGACTTCCAAATAACATTAATATATGCTTCAACAACATAGAAGGAGAAGCATTATCAGGTTACTTGAATAGAAAAGGAATATACGCTTCAACAGGATCAGCATGTAGTTCACTTGATTTGGAACCAAGTCACGTTCTAACAGCAATAGGATTAACAAAACAAGAGGCTAACAGCTGTCTTAGAATAACACTCAGCAAATACAATACAAAAGAAGAAATTAACTATGTATTAAAAGAACTTCCGGATGTAGTTAAAAGACTAAGGGACATGTCGCCTTTATGAAATAAATAGGAGAGATAAAATGGATAAAGAATATTCAGAAGAAACCATAGATAGGTTTCAAGATCCAGAATACTCTGGAGAAATAGAAGATGCAGATGCAGTTGGTAAAGCAGGAAATCCAAGTTGTGGAGATGTTTTAAAAGTATTTCTAAAGATAGAGGATAACGTGATAAAAAAAGCAAGATTCAAGACATACGGATGCATAGCAGCAATAGCCTCGAGTGACGAACTATGTGAAATGCTAGAAGGAAAAACCGTAGAAGAAGCTCGAAAAATCACGGGAAAAGACATTTCACAGGAACTCGGAGAGTTACCACCGGTAAAATATCACTGTTCAGTGCTTGGAACTGAAGCGTTGAAAGATGCTCTTGATAACTATAAAAAAGAATAAAATTCAATTTTTTCTTTTGATCCAGAAATTTATATAACTAAAGACTCTTTAATAGATACAAATCTAATTAACAATAGGAGAGGTAAAAATGTTATCAAAAAAAGATATAGAGAAAAAAGTCGATAAAGGCGAAATAAAAATAGAACCATGGGAACCAAGTAACTTGAAACCAGCTAGTTTAGCAGTACATCTCGATAATGAAGTCGCAAGACCAAAGACAGGAGAAATAGATCCATTATCAGAGGAAGATTACGAACAATACTTTGAGAAACAAACTCTTTCAATGGGAGAAACAATAAAACTTAATCCAGGAGACTTCATATTAGCTAGAACCAGAGAATCATTCGGAATACCTAAAGATATAGCTGCATTAATGGATGGGAAAACTACTTTAGCAAGACTAGGATTATCAGTAACACAAGGAGCAATGCTAATACATCCAGGATCGGGAGAACCAAAACCTAGAAAGATAGTACTGGAGATAAAAAATGATGGGCCATTCACAATAAAGTTGACAAGTGAAATGCAGATAGGAGAAGTATTCTTCCATGAACTAAAAACACCAACAGACATAGCTTACGATGAAGGATGGGACTATGGATTAAGAAAAAGATTGGATGAATTAACTCCAAAAACAGAGAGCTTCTAGTTAAAATTAGTCGACTAAAAGACAATAAGAGAGATTAAAATGTATAAGCTGACAGAAGAGGGAAAAAAATATCTATTACAAAAAGACCTTCCAGAAAAAAGACTAATAGAAATCATAGAAGAAGAACCTAAAGATATAAATTACCTCAAAGAAAAAATGGAAGATCTTGACATAGCCATAAACTGGGCTAAGAGAAAGAAATTGATAAAAATAGAAAAAGGAAAAGTCAAACTAATCAAAAAACCCTCAAAACACCTGGAAGAAAAGGCTCTCGAAGATCTGAAGGATAAAAAAGAAACAAAAGGAATAGAAAGATTACTGGATAGAAAACTAATCAAAGAAATAAGAGAAGATGTAGTAAAAAAAGCCAAGAAACAATTGGAAAGAAATACTAAAATAACTCATCTTACTCCTGAATTAATTCAAACAGAGCTTTGGAAAGACGCTGAATTCAAAGAATACAATATAAAGGCGCTTGGAAAGAAAAAACACCCGGGTAAAAAACATATATTAACATACTACATCGATAAAATCAGAAGAATATTCCTAGATATGGGTTTCGAAGAACACACAGGCCCTTATGTAGAATCAAGTTTCTGGGCTTTCGATGCTCTTTATACGGCACAGGATCACCCTGTTAGAGAAATGCAAGATACTTTTTTCCTTTCAAAACCAAAAGAAATGAAATTACCCGATAAAAAAATCGTTAAAAGAGTAAAGAGAATGCATGAAAAAGGAGATAAGGAATCAAAAGGCTGGAGATATAAATGGAAAGAAGAAGAAGCTAAGAAACCAGTTTTAAGAACCCATACTACTGCAGTAACTATCAAAGCACTTAGAGAAGTAGAGCCACCAGCAAAAATCTTCTCAATAGGTAAAGCATTTAGAAATGAAACAATAGACTATTCACATTTACCTGAATTCAACCAGGTTGAAGGAATAGTAGCAAGCGAAGAAGTAAACTTCAGAAATCTCTTAGGTTACTTAAAAGAATTTTACAAAAAAATGGGGTTCGAAAAAATAAGATTCAGACCAGGTTACTTCCCATATACAGAGATGTCAGTTGAACCAGAAGTATATTACGAACCAAAAGATGAATGGTTAGAAATGGGAGGAGCAGGAATATTTAGACCAGAAGTAACAAAACCAATGGGAATAGATGTACCTGTATTAGCTTGGGGGTTAGGTTTAGAAAGAATACCTATGCTTGATCCAGATATAAAAGATATAAGAGATTTCTATTATAGGAATGACTTAAAATTACTTAGGAATAAAGGAATAAAGATAAGGGAATGATAAAAATGTCAGTAGTAGAATTCAAGATAAATGAACTGGAAAAATTAATCGATAAAACACTCTCTGATGAGTTACTGAAAGATAAAATTCCTATGATGGGTTGCGATATAGAATACTTGGATAAAGAGAAGGTACGCTATGAAATATTCCCGAATAGGCCTGATTTGCTCAGTCAAGAGGGGTTTGCCAGAGCTTTAAAATACTTCCTCGATTTAGATAAAGGACTAAAAAAATATGAAGTTAATGGAAAAGGAGTGAAATTAAACAAAAAAAGAGTAAAGGCTAGGCCAAAGATAACAGCAGCAATAGTTAAAAATGTTGAAATCACTGAAGAAATTCTTAAATCTCTCATGCAACTACAAGAAAAATTACATAAAACGATAGGGAGAAATAGAGAAAAAGTAGCAATAGGTATACATGATTTGGATAAGGTCAATCCTCCGTTTACATATAAACAGGTTAAACCTGGTAAATTCAAGTTTAATCCTCTTGGATGTGAAGAGGAATTAACTCTGAAAGAGATAAAAGAAAAACATGAAAAGGGAAAATATGCGAATATCTTAAAAGGACATGATAAATGGCCTGTTATAGTAGATTCAAATAATAAAACACTCAGTTTTCCTCCGGTAATAAACTCTCAAAATACAGAAGTAACTAAAGAAACAAGAAATTTATTCATAGATGTAACAGGTACGCATCAGGAGACTTTGGAAAAAACACTTAATATAATAGTTACTACTTTAGCGGAAAGAGGAGGAGAAATACATAAAGTAAAGATTAAGGGGTTGGAGAAAGACCTAACTTAGAAATAGAAGAGATTGATGTGGATCTTGATTACGTTAATAAGATGCTCGGAGTTGACTTCACTGAACTACAGTTCGAAGAACATTTAAAAAGAATGGGTTACGGATTCAAAGAAAAAAGAAGCTTAGGCTACGATAGAGAAAACACTGTTTTAATTCCCCCTTACAGAATAGATATAATGCACCCAATAGATATAGTTGAAGATATAGCGATAAAGCACGGTTACGATGAATTTAAACCAGAAATACCTGAAATAGCTACAATTGGGAATTCAAATGAAATGAAAGAAAGAGAAAGTAAATTAAAAGAAATATTAATAGGTTTAGGCTATCAAGAAGTCAAGAACATGGTTTTAACTAATACAAAAAATCAATTTGAAAAGATGAATAGGAAGAAGCCAGAGAATAAATTAATTGAGCTGAAAAATCCACTTGATAAGAAACATACAGTATGTAGAAGCAACATTATGTCTCAATTATTGAAAAATCTATCCAACAATCAACACGTCTCCTATCCTCAAAGAATATTTGAATTAGGGAAGTGTCTAGAGCTTGAGAAAACAAATAATAATCATTTTGAAGCGAAAACAAAAATTAAGTTATCATTAGCTAAATCGGACACTAAAGTAAATTATAATGAAGCTACATCTCTCCTTGAAAGTATAATGAGAAACCTAGATCAAGAATACAAATTAATTGAGACTGAAAATCCTTCATTCATAAAGGGTAGAAGAGCAAAGATAGTTAAAGGAAAGGATGAAATAGGTTCAATTGGAGAAATTCATCCTAAGGTTCTTAATAATTGGAGAATAGAGAAACCAGTAATAGCTATGGAACTAGATTTGGATAAATTATTATAGTCTTTTTTTTGGAATATTTTTTGTAAAGCCTTGGCCGGGATTTGAACCCGGGACCTTGTCCTTTCCGAAACCCTTGGTTTTGGGATGAAACCCTTTTCAAAAGGGTTCTACCATGGACACGCTCTACCAGCTGAGCTACCAAGGCATTAATTAGTTAATATGATCTTCAATTTTTTCCATTATCTCCCTATGTATGTCTTCGATGCTTCTAAGTTCTCCTTTTTCTACACATTTAATTTTGATCCATTTATCTTTTTCTTCAGCTAGTTTATGATAGTTTTCATAAACTTTTTCCTGGAAATCGGAAACTGATTCATGTATATCTCTTTCATCGTTTCCCATGTATTCTCTTAAGCTTTTTTGATCGTGAAGTGCGTATGCTTCTTTTGGAGATACATCTAAAAATATAACTATATCTGATTGAGGTAATCTTCCTTCTACAGTTTCTATCCATTTTATTAATTTCTTTCTTTCTTTACCATCATATTCAGTTGTTTGATATCCTAGATTTGATTCAATATATCTATCTGAGACTACTAGTTTTCCTTCTTTCAAATGGTTTTGTATTTCTTCTTTGAATTGATATCTGTCCATAGCGTATAACATACATCTTATTTCCACAGGTATTTCTTCCTTTTTTCCAAACTCTCCTCTTAAGTATTTTCCAATTAAGGAACCGAATTTTGAATCGTATTCAGGGAAATTTATATATTTTACTTTTTTTCCTTTTTCTTTTAGCTTTTCCACTACTTTTTTAGTTTGTGTTGCTTTTCCAGATGCATCTATACCTTCAATTACTATGAAAAAACCTTTCTTATTCTGCATTTTTCCACCTATTGTTTTTTATTTTCCTAAATTATATTTTTCCCTTTGCTCTTATTCACGGGCTCGAGGGGATTTGAACCCCTGACTTGCTGGTCTCTCCGAAACTTTTTAAAAAAGTTTCATCAAAACTTTTGATCTGCTTTTTCGGGAGTTTATTTTTGGGATGAAACCCTTTTTTCGAAAAAGGGTTCTCCGAAGCCAGCCGCGCTGTCCGGGCTGCGCTACGAGCCCTTTAATCTTTTTTATCTTCTTCTTTTTCTTTCTTTTCTTGTTTAATTGGTATTATCAATGACATTAATACGAAGAAAGGATACACGAAAATTGTTCCATGTAAAATTATTAATGAAGAAACTATTAATGCTGTTATTATCGGCAGAGCTCTTAAAGTCAGGTTAAATAAAGGTATTTCTTCAAACATTTGCTCCATCATAGGCCCCATTATATCTGTTTCCATATCCTCAAGTTGCTGTTCTATTGCTCTTGAGAAAGCTTCTTCAATAGTTTCATCTATATCTTCTTGTTCTTCCATAAACTCTTCATATAGGTATTCTAAAGTCACTTCTCTTTCTTCTTCTGTCATATTTTCCCATGTTTCATAATCCATAGGCATTCCCGTCATCTTTATTTGAGGTAATAATATCTCTTCTTTAAATTCTTCTTTTGTCATATTACCGGGTTTTGCGCCTATATCTATTTCTTCAGGATCTATCATTTCCGCCAAATCTATCTCTTCTATTTGAGATTCGGTTATATCTATCATTGATTCTTTGAATTGCTCTTGTCTATATTCTAAAGTTGTTGCTGTCATTAGTAGAGGTATTATCAGTCCTCCTATTGCTAACAGATAAATCATTTTCTTGGATATATTCCATCCTGCTGATAATTTTTTCAGTATTCCTTCTTTTTCCTCTATTTTTGACAGATATATGATAGTTATTAATCCTGCTAAGTAGAACATCATCATTGAGATGAATATTGGTCTGTTTTCAAAGAGAGGGAGAAGTATTGGGATTGAAATTATTGTTGCTGCTGTGGAAGCTATAGCTGTATTCCTTTTTCCTTGTTTTATATGGAAATAATTTGTAGTTATTATTGTAGCGGCTAGAGCTACACCTGAAAGTATTAGAAATAATATGTTTTCTATTTTAATTACTTGGAGTGCTTCAGTTAATTCAAAAGCCATATTGAAGCTTATTCCGATTAAACTGTATATATAGATCCATATTATTGACAGTATGGTTATTAATACGGTTGATATTGATAAATATTTGATTTCATTTGTACTCTTTTCTTTTTTACTAATCTGTTAACACCTCGCATCCTTCTTCTTCCACTATAATTGTTTTTTCAGCTTGTGATACTAAGGATTCTTTACTGTCTTTTAAGACGGGATACTTCTTTAAAGCTTTTTTATTCGTGAGTTTTTTCAATGCCATTTTCATCTTTAATTCTTGATAATCTTTAGATATCCATCTTTCAGCGAATGGAAGTTCATTGTATTCTTCTTTAACTTTTTTAATTATCTCTCGAGCCGTTTTACTCCTTATAGGAATATTCTTATTGTATGAATAGATTTCTGTATGTCTTCCTTCTTTTACTATTCCTCTTCCGGTTGAAGCGAAGGGTTCTATTGCTATTATTTGTCCTTCTTTGAGTTTTTTATTCGTGTTTGATTTTATGTTTGGTATTATTGGTTCTTCATGTGTTTTCCATTTGCTTAATCCGTGCCCAGTTAGGTTTCTTATTGGCTTAAATCCTTTTTTTTCTATTGTTTCCTGTATTTCTTTGCTTATTTCATCTATTTTTCTATCTTTTTTAACCATTGATATTGCGTTTTCAAGTGCTTCTTCACTTGCTTCTATTAATTTAGGATGTTCTTCTGTCAAATCAATCGTATATGCTGTGTCTCCCCCTACGTATCCGTCTACATGTACTCCTATATCTACTTTTATTATTTGGTCTTCTTCAAATTTCCTTTTACTCTTTTTTCCTGGTGTATAATGTGCTGCTTCTTCATTTACTGATAGGTTAACAGGGAATGCTGGTTTTCCTCCTTTTCTCTCTATATATTCTTCTATTTCTTTCGCTGCATTCAAGAATGTTTTATTGTCTTTTATTATCTCTTTAGATTTTTCTCTAGCTTTTCCAGCTATTTTTCCAGCTTTTCTATACTTCTTAATTTCTTTTTCATTCATTTTATCTTTACATCCATTTCTCCAATTCTGATTGTTTTCCAGCGTATTTTAAATCTCTTTCTTTTACTCCTAATTCTTTTAACACTCTCATTGCTGCCGGTATTACTTGGTTATCTATATAATAGTTTGAATCATATTTTTTGCCTTTGAAGAGCTCTATTGGTTGTGATCTTTCCGATATGGATCCTCTTCCTTCTTTTATGACGTATCCTATTACTGTTCCTCCTTTCACTTTTGTTCCGTTTTCTTCCAATTTTTGAGCTGCTGTTACATGAGGTCCTATTGATTCGTAGTTATCTATATTTTTCTTCATAGTTGTGTATATAATTAATTCCTCTGGATCTATCTCTTTGTTTTTCAGCTTTTGAACTATTTTCTCAACGTATTCAACTGCTTTTTCAGGTTTACCTTTCATTAAAACTTTCTCTATTACTTTTTCCTGTGTTTTTTTCGCTATTGGTGACCAGTCTCTCCTTACTAATGCAAATCCTTTTATTTCAAGTTTTCCATCTTCTCTGAGTAATGCATATTTCTTTTTTGCTGCTTTTCCACTTTTCTTTGATACAAATACTCCTCTTGGGTAGTAACCTTCATGTTCTAATTCCATTGCTCCTGGTAGGTCCCGATTTATTTCCTCTAACCATTTCTTCAAATCTTTTTTGGATTGTGATTTCTTTAATTTCAAGAAAAGAGAATCTGTATCCGCGTATATCACATTTAATTCTTTTTCTTCAGCTTTCTTTATTGTCTGTTGTATATACTGTCTTCCCCAGGAAGTTATGGCTTCAGCACATTCTCTAGAGTACCATCTGGCTCTTGGGTATCCTAAGTAGCCAAATACAGAGTTAGCTATTATTTTCAATGCTTGAGATCTGTATTCCAATGCTTTCTTTTCCTCTTCATTTTCAGTTTCTCTTATCTTCCCTTTTACTTCATCTCTTGTCCTTACCAGTTCTTTAACTATTTCCGGAATAAGAGTATCTCCTTTTTTATGAAATTTTTGACCAGTTGGTGATTTGTAATGTTCTTTTTCACATTTCTCATCTTTACAGAGGGATAATGGCCCTATATTTTTCGATATTATTATTGTCGGATAAAGTGATTTGTAGTCACATACTACTAGATCTTCATGTAATCCCGTTTCAGGTGTTTTAACATATCCTCCTTTTATTGGATTTCTATGTCTTTCTTTTATGTCTTCATTTTTGGGTCTTCTAGGTATTAATATGTCTTTTTTATAAGATTCTCTGCTTATCAGCCATTCTATCATATTAGATGCGCTTTGTCTAGATATATCGTATGGAGGAAGACCAATTAATCTAGTTAATTCTTTATATAGAGGTATAACTTGTTCTGAAATTTGATAGGCTGCTATTGAATCTTCTAAATTATATTTTTTGAGTTTTTCCAGTTTTTCTCCTCCTTCTTTCCAGTATTCCGTTATTTGTCTGTGTGTTAAATTGGTTTTTTCTTTTCCCGTGAATTCTTCGTAAATCATTTCCAGAGTATTCTTAGGTAGGTTTAATGATCCTATTCCAGATAAGAAATCTATTGCTTTGTAGGTATCTAGATGCATTCTTCCAAACATCTTTGCGCTCGATGCAAATCCTCTATTTCTTATTTTCATTTCAGTTCCATCTGTACCTAAATCTAATTTTATTCCGTGTTTTTCAGCTCTTTTTTCTAAATATGGCCAGTCGAACCTCGTTCCATTATAAGTTTCTATTATGTCTTTGTCTTTTTCCTTTATTTTTCTTATAAGTTTTTTTATTATTTCTTCTTCGGAGCTTTCTTCTTCCGTCCAGTAAAAAACTTCTTCTTCATCTTCGTCTTTGTAAGATATAAGTGTTATTGGGTCTTCCTCTGGATTCGGTTTTCCTTTTGAATATGTCTCTATATCGAATGCGCATTTAGTTAGTTTAGGAATTTCTTTTTTGAGTTTTTCATCTTTTCCAAACGTTTTAATCTCTTCTCCTTTTGTATCTATTTCGTAATAAGTTAGAGGATATATCTCTTGATCTATCAGGTATCTATATCTGTAGGGAATATTGTATTCTCTTGGTTCTCCTAATTCTTGTTCTTCTATGTGTTCTTTAATTTTTTTTATCTCTTTAGGGTTATTTAGAATTATTTTGAGTGCTTTTCCCTGTTTTTTATCAGTTTCTTTTATTTCTTTTACTCCTTCAAGTTTTTCTAATTCTTTTTTTGCTTTTTCGAATTTCCTTTGGAATCAAATAGAAGTAGTGGAGGAATTTCTGTTTCTTTAATTCTTTTTCTCCATTTTTAAGTTGTATCTTTAGTTTATTGGTCTCTTCTTCGTCTTTTTTGATGTCGAATATGTATTTTTTCATTTTTCTCTCTTTTTCTTATTATTTTTGGTTAATTAGTTTCTTTCGTTGACCGTTAGTTTTTAATATATAAGTGGTCTTAATTCTTTTAAGGGTTTGATGCTGTGGATTTATCGGGCTTTTTTAAGCCTGTTATCATCATTATTGAGTTCGCATCAAATACCGATTATAATCGAGGGACTTTACGGGTAAATTAAGTGATTTAAATGGCTAGAAAAAGAGAAGAGGAAGATAAATATTCTATGAGGATAAGAGCTCTCGATTCTAAAATGAGTGTTGTTGCTCAGAGAATGAAGACTATTGAGAAGAATGAAAAAATCTTAGCTAAAACAGTTACACGTAATAATAAAAGAATAAAAGGCATAAAGAAAGATTTGGATAAATTGAAGGAAGATGGTATTTCTAAGAAATCAAGTGAAGGTAAAATTTCTAAAAAGACGGAAGAGGATATTAAAAGTTTGAAAGAGGATGTTGAATCTCTCAAGGAATCCGTTGAGGATAAAAATGACTATTTAAAGAATATTGAAGATAAATTGGATGAAGTTAACTATGTTTTGGATACTCTAAATCCTTTGGAGTACTTAACATCTAAAGAAATATCCAATTTAATCGATAAGAAATTGGATGAGAGATTGGAAGATTAATTCTCTAACTTGTTAGATAAGGTCTTAAGTCAACTCTGTATGGTTTTCTCTTTTCTGGTTGTAGAGCCACTTGTTTTCTTCCGGTAAATTCTTGTATCATGGAAGCATTTTTCACTAATGGAGGATGTATGTTTATTTTTCTTTCTGTTCCCAATGCGTAACCTATGCCGTATGCGTTTGCATCTGATAATACTTCCAGAGTGTTTTCCTGTAGTCTCTGTGTTGGGTTTTTAGGAGCGTGTATTTCTCCTTTCGGCATTATAACCATTGCTCTCATTCTTCTTGTGAATCCTTCTTGTTTGTTTTCTTCGTATAGTCCTCTTAAGAATGAGTATGCGAATGCTCTTTTCATTTCTGGTGGAAGCATTGATATGTCTATTCTTATTATTGATCCCATTGATTGTAGATAAGCAGACACTAAAGATTTTAAGTCTGTTTCTCCATTTATGAAGTCAGGGTAAATTTGATTCATCACTTTCATCCATCTTATCCCTCTGTATCTGTGGAATTTCTCCACTTCTTCTTTTCCGGTTGCTAGTTCCTTTTCTATATCTTTAAGGGATCTTGGATCCTCTTCGTTGACTATTCTGTCTATTATTTCACTTGTTTTCTTTCCTGTGTATTCTTTTTTACTTTCCTTTGGTATGTCCAGTATTTCTCTAAATCCTTTACTATCTATATGTCTTAGATTTATTTGAACTTCTCCTGGTTTTAGATTTCTAACGGGCATTCCTATTGGTTGTATGTCAGAATACTCTTCATGTGGAAACTCTATGTTTGGAGAAGATAAGTTATCGTAGTCATTTGAATCGTCGAATACTATTCCGTTTACTCCTGAGAGTACACAGTTTTCTAGTAGTATATGTATGGCTTTTTCCCTTTGTTCTTTTTCCCCTATTATCAGCGTTGATTTGAAGCTGTTTATGTTTTCTTCGGCTTTCCTACCGTCCATTTTTTTACCTATTAGTATCTTTTGTCCTTTTTCTTCCGTTTCTTCTTTTATCTTTGGATTCAGTAATGCGTTAATTAGATTTGGTCTGTTGAAAAGTAATGATTCTTCCTCTTCACTCGTGTTCTTTAATTCCGTTAGGTCAACTTCATGCGCCTTACTCAACTCGTATAATTTTTTATCCTTTTCCTTGAGATTGTAAAACATTTCCTCTATTTTTGAATCTATTTCTTTTGTTTTTGATTCAGTGTATTTTGGACCGGTTGATATTGTAAAAAATCTTCCTTTCTTTGTTGGAAGGTTTTTCTCCAATAGGGTACTGTATCCTCCTAATTCAGTATTTAATCGAGATACGTTTCCAGCTACTGCATAGTATTTGTTTAGAAATAAAACGAACCCTTGTAGTTCTCCATCTTCTCTGTCCTCTACAGCTGTTACTGTATAGAGATCGGGGTTCTTGAATAGGAATATTTTATTTTTTCCCCAATTTCCATGAAATACTTCTTTCCATGGTCCTCTTGGCATATCTAGTTCCATTTTTACCCTTATTTATTTTTAAATTTCTTCCTTATGAATTTTCTAATTAAGATAGGTTACATTAATAAGGATAGGCTAATTTATTAATATTGAGGTTAATTAAAATCATAGGTGTTTCGATGTCTGANGATAATATTGAGAATATTAAACAAATAGTAAAATCTATGAGGCAAACTGGTGCTTCAGAAGAAGAGATTAGAAGAAATTTAGAGCAACTGGGTTTGGAAGCAGGAAAAATAGATTCTATTCTGCATAAGACTAATTCCAATAAAGAAGAAAAGAATGAGGAAGAGAAAAAAAGTGACTCTAAGCCTAAAGAGAGAAAAGAAAAAAATATTGAAGATGAAGAAGATTCAGAAGAAC
>SL_8KL_010_SEDDRAFT_10002908_pt1 | contig 14263 bp, 7 predicted proteins | sample SodLakKL_010_SED_4_FD_11160 | JGI IMG/M metagenome (IMG submission 11160) | reverse complement strand
ACGTGGGTGCCGGTGACCACCTCGCCACCCAGGTCCTCCAGCAGCGCGACCATCGCCCGCCACACCGACTCGGCCCCGCCGGCGGCCACGGGCCAGCCGTAGAGGTGCCCCGCCGCGCCCAGCAGCACCCCGACCGCGCCGGTGACCGGCAGGTCGAGACGGTTGATCGCGTGGGCCGCCATGCCGCCGAACAGCGCCGCCCCCCGCTCGGTCGGGAACGTCCGGGCCGTCATGGTCGCCGGCACCAGCGCCGGCAACCCGGCGCGCGCGGTCGACAGCGGGTGCCGCGGGATCCTGAGGATCGGCCCGAGCACGTCGTCGGCGAGCGCGTCGAAGCGCCGCGCGGCCTCCCCCACCAGCCGGTCCCAGACCGGACCGTCGCGTCCGAGCTCGGCGACGGTGCGCTCGAGGTCCCGGTAGGCGGCGACCGCGGTGCCGTCGTCCAGCGGGTGCGCGCAGTCGACCTCCGCGTGACACCACCGCAGCCCGTACTCGGTCAGCGGCAGGGTCCGCAGGAACGGCGAGGCGACCGCGAAGGGCAGCACCGCCGCGCAGTGATCGTGGCGGAGCCCCGGAACCTCGGGGTCGTCGTAGGTCCTGAGGCCACCACCCGGCTCGTCGGCCGCCTCGAGCACCACGACCTTGAAGCCCTCACGCGCCAGGGTGATGGCCGCCGCGAGCCCGTTCGGTCCGGAGCCGACGATGACGGCGTCGGGCTCGCTCAGGCGGGTTCGGACCACGCGGGGCTCCTGCTCACGGCCGGGGCTCGACGGTACCGCCGCCGGAGCCGCCGGAGCCGCCGGAGCCGCCGTGGGGACCGTCGGACCCGCCGTGGGGACCGTCGGACCCGCCGTGGGGACCGTCGGGACCCTGTGCGGTGGCGGCGGCCGCGGGACGCTCCGGGGGCAGACCCGAGCCTCCCTCGTCGCCGGGCGCCAGCTCGGCCAGCTGCAGCCGGACGAACACCCAGGGACCGACGCCGCCGACCCAGGCCCCGATCAGCCCGTAGCGCACCGCCCGCAGGGTGAGCTCCAGGGGTCCCTCGCCACTGGGGAACAGGGCGGACAGGCCGAGGTAGAGCGCGGCGACGACCACCAGCCCGACCAGCACGCGCCCGACGCGGCGCGCCAGCGGCCCCCGGTGGTCGAAGCCGCCCCTGGCCTGCAGCCACGCCAGCCCCACCCCGAAACCCGACAGGGTCGCCGCCGCGGTCACCACGCCGCTGGCACCGGTGAGCCCGGCAGGGTCCTCGACCCCGGGCCACGGGAAGGAGACCCCGACCAGCCGTCCCGCCAGCAGCGTCGCCGGGGCGATCCAGACCAGCCCGGCCACCAGCGACGCGAGCACGCGCTCCACCGTGCCGACACGCTGCCACCACCGCACCATCCGGGGCTCGAGCGCAAGGAACAGCCCGAGCAGCGCCAGCCCGACCAGCACCCCGACGACCATGTCCTCGAGGAAGTGGACGCCGAGGTGGATGCGCGACCAGGCGATCGCAGCGATCAGCGCGACCAGCGCGACCTGGACGGGGCGGGACCGCAGGCTGGCCGCGAGCACCCCCCAGACCGCGGTCGCGTTCTGGGCATGTCCCGAAGGCAGGCCGAAGCTGGTCTCGCTCACCGCCCCGAGCTCGGGTCGCAGGAAGAACGGACGGGGGGTGGCGAAGGCCAGCTTCAGTACCCCGTTGAGACTGGCGCTCACCAGCAGCATCACCCCCAGCCGCAGGCCGATCCGGCGGCTGATCGCCCAGTAGGTCACCGGGAGCAGCAGGAGGTAGAACTCCTCGTCGCCGAGGAAGGTGATGACCGCCCACACCGGGGTGAGCCAGTTGGCGGTGTCCTGGAGGCGCTCGGCCCGGTCGAGCTGACCGTCGTAGCGGGTGGGGTCCGGACCACGCACGATGCCGTAGCGGGTGGCCGAGCGCTCCTCGAGCACCTCGACGACCCGGTCGGGGTAGTCGGTGAGGATCGCATGGGCGCCGGCGTCCAGCAGACGGTGCATCTGCTCCGGGTCGTTGACCGTCCACACCTGGACCTCGACCCCCAACCGCTCGGCGGCCCGGGTGAACCGTGGGGTGACCACCAGTCGGTCGTCGAACCACTCCGGCACCTGGAACAGCTGCCCCGGCGGGCTCCACCACGGGTGGGCGCCGACGAGCTGCCGGACGTAGAAGTCGTAGGTCTCCGATTCCGGCATGTTGGTGGGGACGTCCGGCAGCTGGATCCGGACCGGAGCGAGGTAGTCCTCGCTGAACGAGGCGATCGTCAGGGTGCCGTCGTCACGGCCGTACTCCGCCACCAGGTCGATCACGGGCTGGATGATCGCCTGGTCCCCGTCGGTCTTGAGCTCGACCACCAGGTGGGTGTCCGGGTAGCGCTCCAGGACCTCCCGGAGCGAGGCGTGACGGACCCCGCGGCCGGCGAAGGGGCTGCTGCCGTCCTCGGCGGTCCAGGTGGCGCCGGCATCCAGTGACTGCAGCTCGGCCAGGGTGAGCTCGCTCACCGGCCCCGAGCCGTCGGTGGTGCGGTCCACGGTGCCGTCATGGATCGTCGCCACCTCGCCATCGGCGGTGACCTGCAGGTCCATCTCCAGGGTGTCGGCGCCGAGCTCCAGGGCCGCGTCGAAGGCCTCGACCGTGTTCGGTGGGGCGTGGCCCTGCGCGCCCCCGTGGGCGATGATCGACACCTCCCGCTCGGCGAAGTGGGCGACGGGGTGGATCGGGTCGCCCTGGAGCCAGGCCGCCGCGATCAGAGCGAGCAGGGCCACCAGCGCCACCAAGAGCCACCGACGGCTGCGCGTCGCGTCGCCGGGTCGATCTGCGGTCGTGGTCGCTCCCACCTGCTGCCCTCCCCCTCCCGAGGAGGACCGACGCTAGTCCTTCCGCGTCGCCGGACGACGGTCGTCACCGAGCGTGGCACGGCTCTCGCGTCTCACGGCGTTCCCTGACGGGATGGGTGTTCCGCCCTCCGATAGGTGTTCTGCCCACCTGAGGGCCGCGACCGAGGTGGGATACTGCGCCATCGCGGATCGACGGCCCACGCCGGTCCCGCAACCAGAGGCACGAGCATGGCCCCGCATCCCAGACTGCACGCCGTCCGCGCCGTCGCGGGGTTCAGCCTCGGCACCCTCCTGCTGACCGCCTGCTCCACCGACAGCCTCCTGGAGCGGGGCCTGTCCCAGATCGAGGGGGTGGACGACGTCGAGATCGACCGCGAGAGCGGCTCCTTCGCGATCCGTGGCGAGGAGGGCGAGGTGTTCGACGTGGAGGTCGACGAGGGGACCGGCACGAGCACCATCACCACCGAGGAGGGCACCGTCACCACCGGTGGGATCGACGAGCTGCCATCGGAGGTCGCCGAGGTGTTCACGCCGCCGCCGGCCTTCCAGCCCCAGGCGGTGACCGACCTCACCGAGGACGGGACCAGGGGGCTCATGGTCCAGGGGACCATCGAGGGGGACTGGGCGGAACTGATGGACAGCATCGAAGCTGCCGTCACCGCCGGCTCCTGGGACGAGGTCCAGCGCCAGACGATGCTGGAGGGCGTGATGGCTGCGGTGGTGGCCACCACCGAGGGCGAGCCCGGCTCCACCCTCACGGTGAGCCTGATGATGGACGAGGACGAGACGGAGGGCCTGCTGTCCATCTTGCTGGTGGAGCCGACCACCGAGTGACCGGCCGGGCCCGACGGCCCGTCCTCGCCGTAGATCCCCCACGACCGCCCCTCGGACCCCACGACAGCCGACGCCCGGCGCGCCTGTTGGCACGCCGGGCATCCGTCGTCCGTCCCGATCGAACGTTCGGCCCCCATGGTCCCCCGGGAGCGTCGGTCAGCCGCTACCTCCCCTCGGTCATCCCGGTCAGCGCGAAGGGCGCCACCTCCGGGTCGAACAGCGCCGCGAGCTCCTGACGACCCGAGACCCCGACCGCGCGGTACACCCGAGCCAGGTGGTTCTCCACGGTGCGGACCGACACCCCCAGCCGAGCTGCGATGGTCCGTCCATCGGCACCGGTCATGGCCAGCACCGCGGCATCCCGCCGGCGCGGGCTCAGCTCCACGGCCTCCGATCCGAGCAGCGCCGGGGTGGTCGCCTCCGAGCATCCCGCGAGCAACGCCCCGACCAGGGCGCTCGCACGCTCCCCCGCCCCGCAGCGGCCGGCCTGGGCCGCAGCCTCGGCCCCCAGCAACCGGCGACCATCGAGCGCGAAGGTCCGGGCGACGGCGTCCAGCCCCACCGCATCGCGATCGGCCCAAGCCGTCAGGTGGCGCGCGACGGCGACGACCTCCGGGTGCGGGTCGGCCAGCTCCGACACCACTCTCGCAGCGTCGGCGGCATCCTCGGCAGATCCTCCGAGCCGGGCGACGAGGTGGAGGGTGTCGGCCGCCTCCAGGGACCGACCCGCGGTGGCCGCCGCCCGGCCGAGCTCCAGCAGGCCCGGGCCGGGGTCGGTGCCACCGTGCCGAACGACAGCGACCAGCAGCTCCGCCAGACGGCAGCGTTCGCCGACACCGGGGTGCTCGTGACGGTCGGCGCCGACCTGGCCCAGCCGCCACTCCGCCTCCACCGCGGAGCCCGTCAGCGCCGCCAGCACCGCGAGCTCGGCCACCAGCCGTGCCCGCAGGCGCAGCGGGTCCGCCGACCGACAGGCCAGGACCCCCGACACCAACCGGTGACGGGCGCCGGCCAGATCCCCTGCCCGCCACCGCAGCCAGCCCTCGACGGCGTACCACCAGCTGGTCTCGGCCCCGAACCGCTGCAGGCTGCGGTCCACCTCGTCATCCGCCTCTTGTCTGCGCTCCGCGAGCGGGCGTTCGAGGTCGGAGAGCAGCTCGAGACCGGTGAGTAGGTGCTCGGCGATCGGCAGCAGCACCGGACCGCCCTGCGACCACGCCGCGAAGGTGCGGTCCACCGCCTCCACGACCCGCTCGTGCTCCCCGCGGGCAGCCGCGACGACCGCCTCGGCGACGGCGGCGAGCACGGGGCCGGGCATCTCGACCGCGGTCCCCCCGACGGCCGTGGGCGCCGTGGATGCCATGGAAGCCGGGCGATCGTCGAGCGCGGACAGGGTGCGCTGGGCCGTGCTGACCTCCCCACCGAGGGCGGCCAGGAGCGCGGCGTAGGCGACCACCTCGTCTTGGCGATCGCTGGCCACGCTCGGCGCGGCTGCCAGCAGTTCCGCGCTGGCCGCTGCCCAGCCTCCCCCGCCGATCGCCCGGGCGTGGGCGGTCACGAGCAGCGCATCGACGTCGACCGGGCCGGGCTCACTGGAGCTCGAGCCACGACGCCCCACTGCCGGGGCCGCTGCCGCGATCCCCCCGCCGGCGGTCTCCTGAGCGCAGGCTCCCGAGGTCGACTGGCCGGACTGGGCATCGACCGGCGCACCGGCGCATCGTTCGATCGCCCCGAGGGTGGCCAGCTGGCTCGTGGGAGCCCCGGCCCCGAGCGTGACCGCGGCCGACGCGAGGTCCTCGGCCAGGCGCACCTCACCGTGGACCCGGGCGAGGACGGCCGCCTCGTGGAACCGCTCCGCCGACCAGCCACCGAGCTCGAGCCGCCACCGGGCCAGGTCGAGACGACGTCGGTCGGTGAGCTCGAGACGCTCGAAGACCGCTGCTACCTCGCCGAGCAACCGGGCCCGCTCCTCGCCGAGGAGATGGGCCCGGACCACCTCGCCATGGACGGTGTCGACGATGGCGAGGCTGCGGCCGTTCACCCCCGACCGGAAGCGCGCCAGCCCCCTGGCTTCCAGCTCCTTGACCCCGTGGGGGTGGACCAGGGACGATGCGGCCCGGATCGGCAGGGGCGATGCCAGCGCCAGGACCCGCAGGTCGTGCAGGGCGACCTCGCTCAGCCCCTCCAGCCGCCCCCCGAGGAGGCTGGTGAGGCGGCGCAGCGACAGCGGCGCCATCAGACGCCAGCTGTCAGCTCCCGGCGCGATGCAGCCGGTGTCGCGCGCGTCGATGAGCAGCTCCCCGACCGCGACGGGGTTGCCGCCCGACAGGCGCCACAGCTCGTGGACCAACCGGGGCTCCGCGGGACCACCCAGCAGCTGCGCGAGCAGCTCACCGGCCGCGGTGCGCGACAGGGGCGCCACGTCCAAACAGCGCCACCGTTCCCCCTCCCACCACGCACCGGCCTGCGAGGCAGCGGCACCATCGGCCGCGACGGCGGTGGCGATGCGGCACCAGGGCCGCTCCTGCCAGGCGTGGAGCCGCGCCACGTCGAGGCGGGGGAGCAGCTCCGCGTCGTCGACCAGGACGAGGACGGACTGCTCGCCCCGGGGTGGCGCCACGACGTCGTCGGCGATGGTGGCCAGGGCGTCGGCGGAGCGCGCGGCGACCGCGTGTACCGGGCCGAGGTGTCGGCGTCGGAGCTCGTCCAGGATCCGGCTCTTGCCCACCCCGCGACCACCTCGCAGGCTGACCGACCGCGCAGCGAACAGCTCCCGCTCGACCCGCTGCAGCAGGCGTTCCCGGCCCACGGTCCGTTCGGCCCGGCCCACCAGGCCGCGACCATCGGTGGTCGGCGGTGCGTGCATCATCTCCACGGTTGTCCCGTCGTCGCCGTTCGGTGCGGTGGGGCGACCCAGCCACCTGCGAGTGCCCTCGGGCCACCACCGACCTCGAGCCGCGCAGCATGCGGACGGACCTTTCAGCCGCCTCACGGTCGCGTCACACCGTGTCGTCCCGAGCGGCCCGTCGACGACCGATCCGGCCCCTTTCCGGCGGGGTCCGGCCACGGCAGCCACCCAGCGTTACGCTGCGGGCCGGCACCACCCGAGGGCAACGGAGGCCACCATCGCGACGGGGTCCGGAGGCTGGGGGCCGCCGCCTCCACCGGCGACGGTCTGGCCTCCGCCTGCCCTGGTCGGACGTCGTGAGGTCCTGACCGGACGCCGGCTCGTCACGGTCACGGCCGGGCCCGGGTGGGGCAAGACCACGCTGCTCGGCGAGCTCCTCGTCGACGACGGCACGCGCTGGTACACCATCGACGAGCGTGACCGAGACCCGCAGTTCCTGGCCGCCGCGCTCGAGGAGCCGTGGGCCGACGCGGACGTCGCGCGGGTGATCCTGGACGACGCCCATCTGCTGCTCGGCAGCGGAGGGCTCGGGGTGGTGCGCGACCTCATCGCCAGGCTGCCGCAGGGCCGCCAGCTGGTCGTCAGCGCGAACCACGACCTCGGCCTGGTGCACGACCGCACCCGGGGGCTGGGCATGGTCGCCGAGGTGGATGCCAGGGACCTGGCCCTGGACCTGCAGGTGGTGGCGGACATCGTGCGCCAGGAACTGTCACCGGACCGCGCCCTGGCCGCCCGCATCGCCGACGCGACCGGGGGCTGGCCCGTCGGTGTCCGGCTGGCGGTCGATGCGCTCCGCGACCTGCCGGAAGCCGACCGCTCGTCCGCCGTGGAACGGCTGATCGGCACGACCGGTGCGGTCGGACGCTACCTGCGCCGGGTCGTCGCCAGCGACCAGGACCGGGAGGTGCAGCAGCTGCTCGCCCGGCTCCACCTGCTCCGGGGGGCGTCAGCGGACCGGATGGCACGGCTGACCGGGCGACGGCCGGCCGAGGAGGACGAGCGGCTCGAGATGCTCCTGCGGAGGGGTCTCGCGCGGCCACGCCCGGAGGACCCGGCCACCGTCGAGCTGTCTCCCGCGGTGAACCGTCTGGTCGCGGAGCACCTGCTGCCCGAGCTCGACGGCGACGGCGATCTGGTCAGCGAGGTGACCGACGAACTCCTCGCCCACGGGGAGGTCGCGGTCGCCCTCGATGCCCTGATCGGCGCCGCGCGCACCGGGGCGGCGGCAGAGCTGCTCGAGACCCACGGGCGTGAGCTGATCCACGCCGGCCACCTGCGCACCGTGGCCCGGGCGGTCGAACTGCTGCCCAGCGACCTGCGGAGCCCGACCCTCGAGTCCCTGCAGGCCGAGGCGTTGGCGTTCCGGGGCGAGTGGGCCCAGGCACTGCGGTGCCTGGAGGCGATCGGACCCGATGATGGCGGACCGCTGCCCACCGAGCGCGCCACCCAGCTGGGGCTGATCCACCACACGCGGGGGGACCTGGACGCGGCCCTGGCCGCCTACCTCCGCGGCCCCGACGATGAGGACAGCTCCGCCTTCGCCGGACTCCTCGGCTGGCGTGCGACGGCCCACTGGCTCCGCGGCCAGCTCGAGGACGCCCGCTGCTGCGCCGATCGCGCCATGGGCATCGCCACCCGGCACAACGACGACCGCGCCCTGGCCTACGCCCACACCGCGGCGGCACTGGTCGCGGCCAGCGACGGCGATCGTCGGGCGAACCTGTCCCACTACCGCCAGGCCCTGGCNGCNGCGTCCCGCGGCGGCGATCAGCTCCAACAGGCCCGGATCCTGACCAACCTCGGCTCCCACCACCTCGAGGAGGGACGCTACGCCGACGCCTTGGAGGTGACGGGACGAGCGATCGACCTGGCCGAGGCCCAGGGGTTCGCCACGCTGATCGGCGTGGCACGGTGCAACCGCTCCGAGGCGCTGCTGAGCACGGGTGCCGCCGACGAGGCGATCGCCGACGCCGAGCGGGCCCGGGAGGTGTTCGCGCGGATCGGCGCGCGGACCGAGGCCTACGCCCACCACGTGCTGGCCGCTGCCCGGGCCGAACGGGGTGAGCTCGCCCTGGCCCGCCAGGCCTACGAGCAGGCGCTCCGGCTCGGGGCGCCCGGCGGTGACCGACAGGCGCTGGTCCCGGCTCACCTCGGCCTGTCCTGGGTGCTCACCGGCACCGACCACGACGCCGCCTCGGCCGCGATCGATCGGGCCCGCGAGCTCGACGACGGCATGGCCGCCGCCGAGGTGGCTGCCGCCGACGCCTGGGTGCACCTCGCCCGCGGCGAGACGGTGGCCGCGGCCGAGCTGGCCCGGACGGCCGAGGGCCTGGCCACCAGCCGCGGGAACCGCGCCGCGGCCGCCAGTGCGGTGACCTGCCGGGCGCTCACGGTCACCGACCCACGCCCACTGCTCACCGACGCCCTGGCGCTGTGGCGGGAGCTCGAGGCACCCCTCTGGATCACGCGGCTGGAGCTGGCGTTGGAACGCCGGGGCCCCGGTGGCGGCGACCGCGCCCGGGTCGGCGAGCTGGAGCGACGGCTGGCTGCGCTCGGGTGTCCGCTCGAGCGCAGCGTGTGGGCCGCTCAGGTCCTGACCGGCACCGACCGGGTCGGCCGCAGCGTGATCCGGGCGCTGGGCACCTTCACCGCGAGCGTCGATGGGCAGCCCATCACCGCCTCGAGCTGGGGGTCACGGAAAGCACGCGAGCTGGTGAAGGCGTTGATCGCCCGGTCGCCGCGCGGGTTGACCAGGGAGGAGCTCGGCCACCTGCTGTGGCCGGACCAGCCCTACGACAAGGTGTCCGCGCGGCTGTCGACCGCGCTCAGCCTCGCCCGGGCCGCCCTGGTCGGCGACGACGGTGACCGCGACGCCAGCCCGATCGAGAGCGTCGGCAGCACCGTGCGCCTCGCACTGGACCGCGTCGAGGTGGACGCGCTGGCGTTCCGGGAGCTGGCCGAAGGGGGGCTCAGAGCGGTCCGCGACGGGGCGTCCGACACGGCGGTCCGGCTGCTGCTGGAAGCCGAGGAGCTCTACGGCGGCGACCTGTTCGAGGACGAGCCCGACCTGCCGTGGGCCGAGGACCGGCGCGCCGAGCTCCGATCGCTGTACCTGTCGGTGGCCCGGACGCTGGCGGAGCTGCTGCGCACCGAGGACCCCGAGTTCGCGATCCGGCTGCTGTTGCGGATCCTCGACCGCGACGGCTACGACGAGCCGGCCCACCTGAACCTCGCCGTCGCCCTGCTGCGGGCCGGACGCCACGGCGAGGCCCGACGTCGCTACCGCCTCTACCGGGACCGGATGGCGGAGCTCGACCTGCCGGCGGTGCCCTTCCACGAGCTGTCCGCCGCCGTGCAACCCGAGGCCGACCGGGCGGCGAGCTGACGCCCCCGGCCAGCGCGGCTGTCACCGTCCCGTGATGGAGACGCCACCTCGCTGTCATGCGCCGATGGTGGGCTCGTCTAGCCTGGCGGGTGCCGCCCGCGCTGGTGGCGACCACTTCCCCTCCCCCTGTCGGTTCGACCGCGGCGCGCGCGTGCCTGGTGCGTGCCCACGAGGAGCACTCGACGTGAGCGAGCAGACGACCGAGACCCGCGCCACCGATGGCGCGCTGGATCGGTTCTTCAAGCTGTCCGAGCGGGGGAGCGATCCCCGCACCGAAGGCGTCGCCGGGCTGACGACCTACCTGGCGATGGCCTACATCGTCTTCGTCAACCCGCTCATCCTCTCGGATGCCGGCATGGATCCGGGCGCGGTGTTCGTGGCGACCTGCCTGGCCGCCGCCCTGGGCACGCTGATCATGGGCCTGTGGGCGAACCTGCCCATCGCCCAGGCACCGGGCATGGGCCTGAACGCCTTCTTCGCCTACTCCGTGGTGCTCGGCTTCGGCATCCCGTGGGAGACCGCGCTGGCCGCGACCTTCGTCTCGGGTGTGCTGTTCCTGATCCTCGCGGTGACCGGGGTCCGCGGGGCGATCATCAACGCGATCCCGCACCAGCTCAAGATGGCCGTCGGCGCCGGCATCGGTCTCTTCATCGCCTTCATCGGCCTCAAGAACGCCGGCATCGTGGTCCCCGACGAGGCGACCACCGTCGGGCTCGGTGAGCTGGGCGTCGCGACGACGATGCTGTCGATCTTCGGACTGCTCGCGATCGCGCTGTTCCTGATGCGGGGCCTGAAGGGCGCGGTGTTCTACGGCATCGTCGCGACCGCGGTGGTCGGGCTGCTGACCAACCTGCTGGACGCGCCCACGGCCTTGGTGTCCGCACCTCCGAGCCTGGCACCGACCCTCGGTGCCGCCTTCGCCGCCTTCGGCGACCTCCTAGCTCCCGAACTGCTGATCGTGATCGCGACCATGCTGTTCGTCGACTTCTTCGACACCGCCGGCACGCTGATCGCGGTCACCAACCAGGCCGGCCTGCTCGAGGAGGACGGCACGCTGCCCGGCGGCACACGGCCGCTGGTCTCCGACGCCGTCGCGACCATGGGTGGTGCGGCGCTGGGGACCTCGACCACCACCTCCTACATCGAGTCGGCAGCCGGGGTCGGTGCTGGCGGACGAACGGGACTCAGCTCGGTCGTCACCGCCGGGCTGTTCCTGCTCACGATCTTCTTCTCGCCGCTGCTGACCGTGATCACCGCCCCGGTCACCGCCGCCGCGCTGATCATCGTGGGCGTGATGATGGCCCGCGGGCTGAAGGACATCGAGTGGGACCAGATGGAGATCGCCATCCCGGCCTTCGTCACGGTCGTCGCGATGCCGCTGACCTACTCGATCGCCACCGGCATCGCCATGGGCCTGTTCCTGTACCCGCTGCTGATGGTCTTCAAGGGCAAGGCCAAGGAGGTGCACCCGATCATGTACGTGCTCGCGGTGCTGTTCGTGGTGTTCTTCGCCTTCCTGGCCGAGTAGCCGCCGGCCGGGCCGGTGCGCGCAGCCAGCCCGGCCGGACCCCGCGAGAACCAGCGGATAGTTGCTGCTTCTCGCGGGCAACCTCCGGAGTCTCGGCCGGATCTCGCGGCCAACCACCCCGGTGGCCGCGAGAACCAGCGGATAGTTGCTGCTTCTCGCGGGCAACCTCCGGTCTCGGCCGGATCTCGCGGCCAACCACCCCGGTGGCCGCGAGAACCAGCGGATAGTTGCTGCTTCTCGCGGGCAACCACCGGATCTCGGCCGGATCTCGCGGCCAACCACCGAGTCTCGGGCGGGTCTCGGGGCCGCAGGCCAGCGGGTGCCGGCAGCGTTCCACCCGCCAGGACCGGTCAGGCCGAGAACCCGAACCCGCCGGCCTTCCCGGCGAGCTGTTGGCGCACCCGCTCGTCCTTGTCCAGCGACGCCTGCCGGAGCTCCTCGCGGTGCTCGTCGAGCGCAGCGGTGAGCGCCTGGTCACCTGCGGCCAGGATGCGCACGGCCAGGAGTCCGGCGTTGTGCGCACCGCCGACGGCGACCGTGGCGACGGGGATCCCCGCCGGCATCTGCACGATCGACAGCAGCGAGTCCAGGCCATCGAGGTGACGCAGCGGCACGGGGACCCCGATCACCGGCAGCGAGGTGACCGACGCCAGCATCCCCGGTAGGTGGGCAGCCCCGCCCGCACCGGCGATCAGGACCTCGAGCCCTCGACCTGCGGCCTCCTGGCCATAGGCCAGCATGCGTGCGGCGTCCCGGTGGGCGGAGACGACGTGGACCTCGTGGGCCACCTCGAAGCGCTCCAGGGCCTCGACCGCCCCCTCCATCGTGGCCAGGTCCGAGTCGCTGCCCATCACGACCCCGACCCGCGGGGCGGCTCCCGCCCCGTCGCTGCTCGGGCCGCTGCCACCAGCGGGATCGGTCCCACTCGGCGTGCCGGCCCGCGCGTCCTCGCTCTCCTCGGCACTCATGGCTCGCTCCTGCTCGCTCGCCCGCCCGGCCCCACCAGCAGGTCCGCCACCTCGCGGGCACGGGACAGTGCCACCTCGGCGTCATCGCCGAGGACCGTGACGTGACCGATCTTGCGACCGGGTCGGGACGCCTTGCCGTACAGGTGCACGGCTGCCTCGCTGACCGCCAGCGCCTCGGGCAGCCGCTCGCCGATCCGGTCGGGACCGTCGGGCCCCAGCAGGTTCACCAACGCCGCCGCGGGGGCCTTCAGGCTGGTGTCACCCAGGGGCCAATCCAGGACCGCGCGCAGGTGGTTGTGGAACTGCGAGGTGGTGGCCGCCTCGATCGTCGCGTGCCCCGAGTTGTGGGGTCGCAGGGCCAGCTCGTTGAGCGTGATCGCGCCATCGGGACCGATGAACAGCTCGACCGCGACGATGCCGACCCCGTCGACGGCCTCGGCGACCCGGGTGCCCAGGGCGATGGCCCGCGCGGCGACCTCGGGGGCGATGCGGGCGGGCTGGACGAGCTCGACGAGCTGGCCGTCTCGCTGCACCGTCTCCACCACGGGGTAGGTGACGTGCTCCCCGCCGGGTCGACGGGCGGTGACCACCGCCACCTCGACGGCGATGTCGACGTGGGCCTCCACCATCCAGCGTCCCCCGCGGCCGAGGACCACCGCCGCGGCGTCGGGGCCGTCGACCACCTCGACACCTCGGCCGTCGTAGCCGCCGCGGGTCGCCTTGCAGACCACGGGCCAGCCGTGCTGCGCCGCGAAGGCCGTCACCTCCTCCACGGTGTCGACCGGCGCGAAGGGTGGGACGGGCAGCCCGAGGGCGGCCAGCCCGGTGCGGGCGTGGAGCTTGTCCTTGGCGTACAGCAACGCCGCCGCGCTCGGACGCACGGGGTGACCCGAGGCCGCGAGCGCGGCGAGCCCCTCGTCGGAGACCAGCTCGTGGTCGAGGGTGACCACGTCGACCTCGATCGCGAAGGCCCGCAACGCCTCGAGGTCGTCGGGGGAGCCCAGGCGGGTGACCGCGCCGGCCAGCGGCGCCGGCTCGTCGGGATGGACCGCGAGCACGTACAGATCGACGCCGAGGTCGATCGCGGCGGCGTGGGTCATCCTCGCCAGCTGGCCGCCGCCGACCATGCCCACGCGCGCCGTCGCCGGGCGGGTGGTGGGTGCCGCCGTCGCGCCCGGAACCGGGACCTCAACCGTCATCTCTCAGCCATCCAACAGGTCGGTCAGGCCGCCCTCGAGGGCGTCACGCAGCGGATCCAGGTCGAGGTCCACCAGCCCGCGGACGGTCAGCCGCTCGCCGGTGACGGTGCCGATATCGGTCAGGGGCACCCCGGCGTCGGCACACAGCTCGGCGAAGGGCTTGACGTTGGGTGAGGCGACCGTCACCAGGACCCGGCCGGGTGACTCGCTGAACAGCTGCTGGGTCGGGCTCAGCCCGGCCACCTCACCCTCGAGCGCGATCTCCGCACCGATGTCGCCGGCCACGCACGACTCCGCCAGGGCGACCAGCAGCCCGCCGGTGCCGACGTCATGCGCCGCGGTGACCAACTGCTCGCGGGCGGCCTCCTGCAGCACCTCGGAGATGGCGGCTTCGAGCTCGAGATCCGCCGGCGACAGCACCCCGCCGAGGGGGGCGCCGAGCCAGCGCTGCAGCTCCGAGCCGGCCAGGCCCGGGACCGTCGGTGCGCCCATCAGGAACACGAGGTCACCCTCGTCCTCGAAGGCCAGCCCGAGCGCATCCTCGGCGTCGGCGAGCACGCCCAGGATGCCGATGACCGGGGTGGGGTGGATCGCCTGTCCCTG
>SL_8KL_010_SEDDRAFT_10002906_pt1 | contig 14275 bp, 26 predicted proteins | sample SodLakKL_010_SED_4_FD_11160 | JGI IMG/M metagenome (IMG submission 11160) | reverse complement strand
TTAAACATCTCTTCATCATCAGTGATAACACAACACCTCTTTTATACTCATTACTGGTTGCCGAAGAAATCTCTCAGCATCGGGTGCATCTCCATCATCTGCTCTTTACCTATCTGCTCGTACAATTCTGTAAGTATAGATACGGCTAAGAACAGACTGATTCCTGTAGCTCCTCCTACAGAGCCGAGTAAATCCGATCCTGCACCAACAATGCCTATGAACAATCCACTGAAGACCGTCACTGTGGGGATGTATCTCTTTAACACTCTTCTCAAAACACGCGGGTCTCTTCTGAAACCCGGTATCTGCATCCCGCTGTCCTGTATCTGGTCTGCTACGGATTCTGCGTCCATGTTAGTTGTTTGAACCCAAAACTTGGCGAAGAGTACGCAAGTTATAGCCATGAAAAGCACATGACCTAAGACTCTAGCTATTACTTGCAGTTTTGAATGTCTCCATGCTACGCCCTCTGGAGAGAGCATATGTTCATACCTCTCAGATATTATAGGCAGTAACCATCCCTGTATACCTTCCGGAGCGTTAAGGTACCAGACAGCACCTCTTATAGGCTCAGTAGAACCCTCCTGGAAAACCCCAAGCCAATCCTGTCCTCCTAAAAGTGGGAAATTTTGGAAAGTCGGGTTGGTGTAGAATAACATAGAAAATAAGTTTATATTCGCTAATAACGCATGCGCTAAGATAATTGGAATAACCGAAGCATATATGAGTTTTATCGGATACCTGCCCCTAGCGCCTCTTGCTCTTCCATGAGCGAGGGGGAGTTCGATCCTGCTTCCTTGAATATATGCCACAATCAATAAAATTAATATCGTAAAGATTAGACCCATGACAGGGTTTGGTGGTCCAACGATCAAACCTTCAAGTTCACCGCCTGCTAATTCAGCAGCAGAATGATAGCGGATCGTATAAATCGTTCTAGGTATGGTGCCGGCAGGAACATTTCCCTCCATCTGAGGTGCGGACTCCCAATTGAATAGACCTGTAAATAACCCCTGGGCAACACCAGCGACGATAAACAGACTTATACCACTGCCGATACCCCATTTGGATACGACCTCATCCATCAAGAAGATGAAATAACCGCCGATGAAAAGCTGGAGTATTATCAATATTCGCGCAACAAGAAGACCTCTACCAGCGAAGTATGTACCGAGTGTGGAGACGAACACATCAGAAGGTACGAGGTACCCATAGACCTGAGGAACCGCCTGTATGAGCAGCATTATTATTACCAAGAACTTCTGGGTGTTTTGGAAAACCGCCTTATCTTCGGGGTCCTTCATATCTAGATCTACAATCTCTGCCCCTTGGAAAAGCTGCATGATAATGGATGCATTGACTATTGGCATTATACCCAAATGAACTATCGAGCCCATCTCTCCAGCAAATATAGCTCTGAACTGTTCAAACAAGTCAAGCGATGCTTCCTCACTCAATCCATAAATCATTACATTGGTCATTACGAAGTAAAGCACCAATACAAGGATGAGCCACACCATCTTTCGTCTAAAATGGACGTGGCCCTCGGGTTTCTTGACTGCGGGCATCCGGTCGATAATAGGTTTAAGTTTATAAAGACGGCTTTTCTCCTTCTCTGCCATACAGATCACTTTTTAGATTTTTCGATCAACTCTCCTCCTGCATCTTCTATCTTTTTCTCAGCTTTTTCACTAGAATTTGATACTTTAATCTTCATCTCTTTAGTAGCTTTTCCTCTACTCAAAAGTTTATCGAAACCAGCTTCGTTAAGATCGATTTCATAGTAAGAATCCTCTTTATTCGCAAAACCGAGTTCTATAAACTTATCCAACATCTCTTCCACTTGATATATATTTATAACTTCTTCTTCCTCTATTAGTTTTTGTGGTCTAGTGAATCCTTTAGGCCCAAAATAATCAGGATCATCCTTAACAAGTGATTTCCATTTATGTTTTCCTAAGCCAGCTTTTCCTCTACCACCTCTTTCGCCAGCTCCTCTTCCATGTTTAGTTCCTCGGCCGTGAGTTCGTGAACCTCTATTTTTCTTCTTTTTCTTCTTTCCCATGTATATCAGCCTCTTTCTGAGTGTTTTCAGGACCTAACATCTTTTGTATCAACGGGTTTATATCGCTTCCACGATAACCCAATGAGCCACCATTATTATAAGGTTTTTTGGTGCTTCTATACCCACTAAATGGTGGATGCAATCTGAAAACTTTATCTAAACCATTGATCTCATCCAAAGTTATATTATCGGCAACTAAAGCTTGAGCGAGCTGATCTATACCATCGTAAGTAGTCTTCTCGTTGATCTCTTTTTCTAATTCGCTCTCATCCATGCTCGATTTACACTTCAGAAGATCAATCATAGTATCTATATCAATTTCCCCCCAAGTGACCAAATCCTTGACCTTTTTCAGCATACCTTCATAGGATGGGGTTTCTGGGATAACGGTACAATGATTGACAGAATTCAACCTGAGCATTTTAAGGGTGTCTCTCATTTTCGGTTTCTTATCTCGTGAACTTTTCAACCTTATAACTGCATAAGCCATGATCATCCCTCCTGCTGAGATGTCTCTTCTTTGTGAACACCCTCAACTATTCCCAATTCTTTTGCTTGATCTTTTCTAACTCTCATCTCTGCGGTCTTTTTCATCGCATTGAAAACAGCAAGAGCATAATTGACGGTGGTTCTAGTCTTACCTTTAGAGAAGCCCCATACGTCTTCTATCCCAGCTCTTTCCAAAATGGACTTAGCAGTCTCTCCAACAGCTAGACCTATACCAGAAGGCGCAGGCTTCAAAACTATCTCTACTGAGCCCGCTTGACCGTTCACTTCGAAAGGAACGGTATGAGGATTTCCACATCCGCATTCCCAGGATCCACAACCTCTTCGTATCCTCACCATGTTCAATTTGGCGTTATCCATGCATTTACGTATGGTCGGACCAACTTCTTTTCCTTTTGCTGTTCCTACACCTACATAACCGTCGTTGTTTCCAATCACAGTAGTTACAGTGAATCTTACCCTTCTTCCAGAATCAGTCATCCGTTGAACCATATTGACATCGAGTACATCATCATCTAATTCAGGGAATAAAGCATCGACGATCTCAGGCTCTTTAATAGGAAGTCTCTGAGCAAGAGCTTCCTCCATGCTAGTGATCTCTCCTCGTTTTACTTTCCTACCCAGTCTAGTCTTAGGTTCCCAACCATTCATCATAATTCCTCCACTCTTGATTTTACTTCTTCAAATTTTTCACTAATCTCATCATCAATATGTTCGCCTCTTATACGATCCTCATTAGGTAAAATCTTGGGATCGTGAGGTATCGAAACTCCTGCATCTATTATTCCATTAAGAGCAGAGAATAACGTACCACCTTTCTCCGGATGGTTCAAGCCAATATCCAAGACAGCTTCTTTGATCCCTTTTTCGAGTGCTCTTTTTCCAGCTAAATAGCCAACAAGATAAGCGGAAGGTAAGTTAGACCCATGACCTTCCCAACCTAAATCTTCTAAATGTTCACTCGAAGCAGAAGTCTCAACTATGTCACCGTCTCTATCGTATCTGATGAACTGAACACTAATATGCTTGTTTGAAGGTCTTACAACTGCTCTTACCTTTCCAGATTTTAGCAACTTTAATCTCTCTCTATAATCAGTCTTCCCCTCTTTTCTTCTTTTGAGAGGCATCCTGTATCTAGTACCTTCAGCCATTTTCATTCACTCCTTTGATCTCGTAATCTTCATCTACATGACCTTCCATCTTCAGATGGAGTACCATATCCGAAGTATCCTCAAAAGCACCGCCCTTAGATCTTCTGTAAAACTCTCTATAAGTGGTACGATCTATCAATCCATTGTCTCTCATTAGTTTTAATTCCCTCCTCATTGAACGTATCCTGTTTTTCCAGCTATCTTTAGATGATTGTCTCGCATTCTTTGTCCCCTTTCTTTTACCATATCCTTTTCTCCTTCCTTTTGCTTTCTGGCCCTTCTTGTAGTTGATCCTGCCCCTAGAGTTACCTTTTTTAGGTTTTTTCCGGATCACTTCTCGATTGATTAGCTCTCTCACTTCTTCTCTAGTGATCGCTTCTATCACCTCATCAGTCATAGTATCGTCTATCCAAACTCGATCCTTCCCGCAATCAAGGATTTCTGCTGCCAACCTCTTCTGATATTTAACATCCATGAAAATCACCTTATGATGTGGGATTTAATACTCTAATATCATTTTCTTCCGCTTTCTCTTCGATATTCAACCTTTTTCTCATGCCTACACTGTGAGCAACTCTGATAGCTTGTTTATCTGGATCTATGTCCTCTAAATCATCTAAATTATGAACTAAAACCTCTTCAAACCCTGAAGGGTGTAGACCTCTTACTTCCTTTGGTGAACGGAAACCAATCCTTACGTTAGAAGGTCTGTACTTTTTATTCTGCCTTGACTGGGAGTGAAGACCACGTGGTTTCCTCCAAGTATCTTTATCTAGTTTAGACCTATAAAACCACTCCTGATGATTAAAGGTCGGTCTATTCTCCTTGATCTTTTTTCTCTTCTTCAACATCTCCTCAGTTTCTTCATCGAGTTCGGGCTTTTTCTTTACTTCGTAATCATCATCTTCTGTCATCTTTCATCACCTTCAACTCAAGGGTTTACCGGCTTTTTCAATTATATATATACCATCTTGGAATACTCTCGGGTCCGCCTTAGATATCTTTGTTGTCGACTCTATATTAGCTGCTGTCTGAGCAACCGCCTCTTTATCAGGTCCTCTTATTATCACTTCGCTCCCCTCTATTTGAGCTTTAGTATCTCCGACAATCTTAGCATTACGAGGTTTGTTTTCTCCTACGAAATTTTTGATAACCACATTATCTTGTTCAGCGGTCACTTCCATGGGGAAATGAGAGTATAGAATCTTTAATTTGTAAACGAAGTCTTCTTGGGCGCCCTTCACCATATTTTCTATATGAGACTTATAAGTGCCTAGTAAGGCCTTTTCTTTTTTACTCGGTCTATCTACCCTCAAAATCACTTCTTCATCATCAATTTCTATCTCGATAGTAGGGTGAGAAAATCTTTTCACAATTTCACCATTTTCACCAGATACTTTAAGCTCATCTTTGTGCTTTTCCACCGAAACGCTTTCCGGTATCTTTATCTTTTCTTCAGCTTCCAATTCTACTGGCATGATTATCCCTCAATAAACGTAGGCTAATAACTTTCCTCCTGCGCCTTTGCTTTTTGCTTCAGAATGATCCATAACGCCCCTGTTAGTTGTCAATATGAGAACTCCAAAGCCCTGAGCAGGGAGATACCTAGATTCGTAATTTTCGATGTCTGTATTCTTAACCGACCATCTAGGTTTTATTACTTTACACTTGTTGATATTACCATTAAGGATCACATCGTAGTTTCCACCTCTTCCATCTTCGACATACTCGAACCTTTTAAGGTAGCCGTTTTCTTGCATTACTCTAAGAACCCGACCGATGAGTTTAGAAGCGGGTTTTATCTCACATTTTAACTTTCCGTTTTCTTCTGCATTGTTTATCTTTGATAACGCGTCATTCAATGGGTCATGTTTCATTTTTTTTCACCTCAAGAGTGTTTTTTGAAACCTAGATCTTCTGCGATCTCTCGGAAACACTGTCTACAAACGTGAAGACCGTATCTTCGAATTATACCACGTTTCCGACCGCAGCGCCTGCAGCCCTCTTTTCTCCCGTAATCTTTATCTGGTTTCAAACCTTCTTTTTCGCTCATTCTTCATACACCTCCAAATCAAAGGCCTTCTCCATGAAACTTATTGACTCTTCTTTGGTCATCCTGTGCTCATCCGGGATACTTTTAGGCTGCTTTTTTCTACGTTTTATACGCTGTCCTTTACGACTTATCTCAACGGAAATATCCATCCCGAAAACACCTATCTCGGGATCATACGAAGCCTCTTCGAAATCAGTATAATCGCTTATGCCAAAATTAAGATTCCCATGATCATCAAAATTACTCGAAGGCAAACTGTATTCCTTCACCCAGAAAGCCTTATTCAGAAAGTCATACGCTTTCTTTTTTCTCAATGTTACTTTACAACCTATAGGTTGTCCTTCCCTTATCCCAAGTTCCGCATTGGTAGTCTGAGAAATCGTTTCAACAGGCTGTTGGTCTGTCAACATCTCTAAAACATTGAAGGCCTTTCTGAGTTTTTCACCTCCTTGACCAACCCCGATATTCACAACACACTTTACGAGGCGTGGTTTTCTCATTGAATTTTCATACTTCATATTATGCCCACCTCAGGTATCTCGATTATCGGTTTATCTTCCCCTACAACAAAGGCATATTTTTCTACCGTTGTAATACCAGAGTCAAAATGAACAAAATTTGGCTGTGGACCTCTAATCATTTCGTATTCTTTTATAGTACCCAACTCACCAATATGTTCCCCTCCTGTGACTAAGGCCATCTTTCCCTCACCAAATTCAAAATTGTCTAGTATTTTTCGGGAAGGTAATTGTATTTTCAAAACATCCTTCGTATTGTATTTACTTCCGTCTTCGTTTCTTATATTGGTGCCGTCGTGAAGATTAAACTGAGTTATTCCGCCTTTCAAGGTCGTTTTATCCTGTATTCTTACCAGTTTCCATTCTGCCTGACTCTCATCTACAGGTAGAAGTCTGAATTTTCCCTTTTGGTCAAAGAGTACTCTGTAATTCTCTGATAGTTCTGGTATAGATATTACATCCATCAATCCAACAGGCCTATTTTTATCAGTCGCTATCTTTCCGTCAACTTTGACCTTCCTTTCTGCAAGAATGTGTTCAGCTTCCTTAGAGGTCTCAGTATATCTTAGTATATCTCTTAAAATGACTATGAGTGGGATGCTCGTATCATCAGAATGGGGACCTGGCGTAGGGCTCGGGGCCCAGAACGACACTTTAGTTGGGATTCCCCACTTCTCTGTGGGGGCATTATATCGTTTATTGTGTTGACTCATTCATTATCCTCCTCTTGCATGTTTTCTAACTTTTCTTTTCTCCATGGATCGGAAAGATCAAGATTCGTAATCTTGAGATTAGAAGGATGAACTCCAAAGGGCTGTTTGGACTCATCGGCTTTTTCTACCGTTACGTCCTCTATAAAGACCTTCTCATTCCTCCTATCAACTTCTGCTACCTTGTCTATATGTCCTTTGAAACTCCCTCTCATCACTTCAACTTCATCCCCTTCAATTACTGGTATGCTGTTAGTTCCGTATCTATCTTTCAGCTTTTCGGATAACATAGAGGACATCATCTTCCTTTTCCTATGCTTGGGAGCGTTTTCCCGTCTTTTTCTCTGCTTTCTCTTCTTTTCACTCATTTAAACCACCTTCCTACATTATCATAGATGCTGTAGCCCCTACTCGAGGCCACTTCTCCGCAGCTTCCCTAGCCACAGGCCCTTTAATCTCAGACCCTTTAGTTTCACCGTCATCCTGGGTTAGAACAACCGCATTATCTTCAAACTCTACCATGACTCCGTCCGCTCGACGAAATGGGCGCTTTTGTCTTACGATCACGGCTCTAGTGAGTTCTCTTTTCATCTCCGGTGTTCCTTTGACCACAGAAACAACCACCTGATCTCCTATTCCTGCTTTTGGATATCTTCTGTGGACGCCGTGATAGTTAATTACAGAGACCACTCTAACAACTTTTGCACCAGTATTATCTATACATTGAAGTTCACTACCTACCGAAAGTCCTTTAGTTTGATTACCAGCTACGCCCTTCATCTTTTTTCCCCCTTTTCAATTACCACATAAGATACACTTTTGTTTATAGGTCTGCATTCCATTATCTTGACTTCATCTCCTTTTTCTACATTTATACAGGAAGGGAGATGACTTGGATAATGGCTCTTTCTTTTTTCATACCTTTCATATTTGGGGATATAATTGAGATGGTCTTTTCTTACTATTACTGACTTATCCATCTGAGTAGAATCGATCACACCCCGCATAACTCTTCCTCTTACAGAGAGTTTCCCATGGAAGGGACAATTTGCATCATCACAGCTCTCCTCGGGGGGCGTCACTTCTACACCTATATCGCGTACTTCGTTTTCTGCCATGATATCATCAACCTAATTTCTTTATTCTATTTTCTGGACGATGTGTTAACTTATTTCCATCCAATACATTACGACGACCATTTATGGTCAACTTGAAACGATTGCCTCTTTTTGGTAACATCTTTTTTCCCTCTTCATCAGCTATTACAAACATATTCTTAGTTTCATCGATCAATTTTCCCTGGATGTCTTCGTAGTTCTGATTAGTTGACTCGATAACTTCGAGATCGGAACCAATATATTCAAAAGTGTATACTATAGATGACATATTACCTCACCTCGACTGGAAATCCTTTTTCTTCGAGATAATTTTTCACTGTGTCTACATGGTCTCCTTGAAGCTCGATTCGACCGTTTTTTGTTGTTCCTCCTGCAGCACACTTGGTCTTCAGTTCAGAAGCTAATTCGCCTATATCGATATCGCTAGTATCTATTCCATCTATTATAGTAACTTTTTTACCGTATCTTCTTTGATCGGTAAATATCTCGATCTCCTGCTGTTCTCTAGCGATGTCTTCGCAGATGCATATTTCTTTTGGCAACCCGCAAGTCGGACACACTTCTTCCGCCATCAATTTCCTCCTTTTGATTTTTTTTCTTCTTCATTCATCACAGTCAAAATCCTAGCGATATTCTTTTTTACAGCCCTTATCCTTCCAGGGCTTTCAGGAGCCCCACCCATAGCAGCTACACCCTCTTCATGAAGTAATTCATCTCTCAATTCATATAATTTTTCTTCTCTTTCGGATGGATCCATCTCTCTTATCTCTTCCGTTTTAAGTAAAGGCATATCATTCCACCTCCTCTTCAATTTCCATCTTTTCGACCTCTTTTTCGGTCATGTCTTCTTCAATATCTTCGTCATCAACACCTTCATCTTCACCCTTTTCACTTTCACTTGTTTCCTCTTCTTCAGTTTCTTCCTGTTCTTCTTCCCCTTCCTCAACTTCTTCTTCAGCCTCAACTTCTTCAGTTTCTTCAGCTTCAATCTCACTCTCTGGAGGGATTATATCTATTTCATCAGGCAATTTTGCATTTGGATCCATTATCTTAACCGTTACTCCAATGATACCAAGTTTGAGTTTTGCTTGTGCAAATCCTTCGTCCATCCATTTTTTTCTTTCTTCACCGCAGTACTTTATATGGCCATCCTGGAATTTCTCAACTCTGTGTCTCGGACCACTAACCTTACCTGAAAGGATAATCTGACAGCCCTTAGCTCCTGCATCCATTATTTTCCTCACTGTAGAATGACCTGCTCTTCTGAAATACCATCCTCTCTCAAGAGAAGAAGCAAGTTTTTCCGCCATAATCTGAGCGTTCAATTGAGGGACTTCAACTTCCTGCACTTCAATCTGAGGATTATCGAATTCAAATTTATCCTTAATCTCCTCTGTAATCTCTCTAATCCTCTTGCCCTTTCTTCCTATGACCAAAGCTGGCCTTTCGGTATAAAGGGTGATCCTAGTCCCCATAGGTGTTCTAGAAATATCAGCTCCTCCAAAACCTGCTCTTTCGGTTCTCTCTTGAAGGAATTCTTTTAGTATAACACGGTCCATTTTTTCTTTAATAAATTTTCTTTCTCTAGCCACTATTAAGCCTCCTTTTCCTCCAATATAATTTCCAAATTGGTAGTTTTTGTATCATGAGGTGTGCTCCTACCCATCGCTCTCGGTCTACGTCCCTCAATAGGGCTTCCTCTATGAGCAGCTAACACTTTGATCTTCAAATTTTCAGAATCCAAACCTTTATCTTCAGCATTAGAACGACATTCTTCGATTTTTTCTTTCATCTTCTCACATACTTTTTTTGGATATCCTCCGGGACCTACATCTTTCTGATGAGCCACACGTTTTTTGTGTTTCTTGTATGGAACCGCTCTCTTTCCAGCGATCACGCTATCTAGTATTTCAAGAGCCTCATCTACATCTTTACCTCTGAGCATGTCACATACCTCAACAGATTCTTTAGGAGATATCTGAAGTTCGCTCCCGTATGCTTTTGCCGTCTTTTCTGGATCAGGATCCATTGTATAACCCATATCATTTCACCTCATTTGAGTGGTATATATTTCGAAGAACGTGTCGCTCCTATTCCTGGTCCTGAGTGTTCTACCTGTTTTCTAGTAAGGGCAAACTCACCTAGGTAATGACCTATCATCTCAGGTTCTATCTTCACGGTCTTGAATTTTTCACCATCATGTATTGCTATCCTCTTTCCCACGAACTCTGGCAGTATGACCATTTCTCGTCTATGAGTGCGATATAAATCCTTATCTTTTTTCTCTATTCTCTCTAAAAGGCGCTTCTCTTCTCTGTTCAAGCCTCTTTCTAAAGTTCTTCTTGCCCTTGCCGGAAGCACTTCTTTCAATTCATCAAGAGACATGTCTTTGAGTTCATCCAAAGTGTGCCCCCGATAAGTGAATTCTCGTTTGTCCCGTGATCTTTTATCATCAGCCATAAATCATCATCTCTCTTCTTTCTTCTCTTTATCTTTCTTTTTCTTCTTAGACGATAATCTACCTACCTTTCTGCCAGGCGGAGCATTGGATGAGACTGTGGAAGGTACACCAACGTGCTGATGATCCCCTCCACCATGTGGATGATCAACAGCATTCATCGCTATACCTCTAACCTTAATCGGTCTTTTAGCCTTACTCCTGAAACTATTAGCTTTTTTACCAGCTTTAGCTATCGGCTGCTCTTTATGTCCTCCGCCAGCGACTATACCCACTGTAACTCTACATCTATTATCAATTCTTTTTATATCGTCTGAAGGCAATCTAAGTACGGTTTTTCTCCTCTCTTGAGCGATGACCGTCGCACTTGTCCCCGCGCTCTTGACTAGTTTCCCGCCATCGAGCGGTTCCATCTCTATATTGTAAACAAAAGTTCCAACAGGAATATGACTTAACGGAAGAACATTGCCTTTCTCTATGTCCGAATCAGGACCCACCTCTATCTTTTCACCGACCCAGAGACCGTGATTAGCTATCACGAAAGAGGTCTCTCCGCTTTCAAATTTTACTTCAGCAAGAGGAGCGGTCCGACCAGGAGCATGGTGAATATCAACAACTTCTCCTTCAGTCTCCTGACTTTTGGGATAACCCGGTCTAGCCAAGTGTCTGTGACTCGGAGATCTATAAGTAGAAGAACCTTTGCCTCTTCTTTGAGATATGATTCGTTTACCCATTTAGAACACCCCGATCCTCATTCCTATCTCTTCAGCCGAATACTCATCCGTGAATTTTACAATCGCTCGCTTCCCTTTCTGATCTATCCTTGTATTGACCTTCTCCACCTCTACTTCGAACAGTTCTTCGACCGCATCAGATATTTGTGATTTGGTAGCTTTTAAATCAACTATGAACTCTAATTTATTCTCCTCTTCCATCTCCATCATAGTCTTTTCTGTCACATAAGGATGATATACTATATTATGAGGTGATTCATATTCAGCCATGTTTACCAATCCTCCATTTCATTTATAGCCTTAACGCTGAAAAGCGTAAGTCTGCCTATAGCCCCTCCAGGAGCAATATCGTGTATAGTTAAATTATGAGGACTTTTAACGGTAACCCCTGGCAGATTTGAGAAAGCTCTTTTACCGGTTGCCCCTTCACTCATAACTACCAGTAAACTTTTCGGAGTTCTGTACTTCCTGTTACGCATCTTACCTTTACCTGCTCTGATATTCTTCCCATCCTTAGCTCTTTCAACATCTGAGTATATCCCGAGATTCTTCAATAGATCGACGGCTTCTTTCGTCTTTTGGAGATCTTCTATCTCGTCTTCAATCACAATAGGTAATTCCAAAGAATCGTCATCCTCTATATCATGGCCTCTATTCTTTACCAATTCGATAGCACTCGTAGCAGCGAGTGCAGATCTCCTAGCTTTAGCCTTTGCTTGCTTGTTCAATTTCTTGCCAATCTTTTTCTCAGCTTTAGGGGGATGTGCTCTCCTTCCACCGCGTGTCTGAGGACTTTCAGCCGCTCTAGCACCACCATATTGGGTTAATCTCTGAACTCTAGCCCTACCTTGCCCAACTCCTTCCATCTCTGTGGCATGTCTCATACCTGCTTCTGGAGAAGGACCATAAGGTTGCTTTTCATTCGCCTCGAAGGATTCGACCGCCTTCTTTATTATGTCGGGACGTATCTCCTCCATGAAAGATGAGGGCAAATCCAATTCGTCTTTCTTTTCTCCATCTAAACTGTATATCCCTGTCTTCATTCATTTAACCCCCTTGATTAGATTCGGTTGATACATATGTAAGATTCGGCTCATGGACTTCATATCTTTCATCTCTTACAGCATCTCTCATAACCACTAACCTCTTAGATGGACCTGGTATAGAACCATGTAATATGACATAATTGTTCTCAATAACACCGTAGTTAATGAAACCTCCTTCAGGCGTTACCTCTTCGCCATTTTCACCGACTTTTAGTACACGTTTATTGAATTCAGTTCTCTGATGATATCCCATCTGACCAGCTTGAGGAACAGTAGGTCGAGTGTAGCCCGGTCTGAAGACACCTGTATTTCCAACATTTCTCACCGACTTGCTGTTCTTATGTTGAAGGAGTTTAACCCCCCATCTCTTCACATGCCCTTGAAAACCTTTACCTTTTGTTATAGCGGAAACATCTATCATCCTTCCTGATTCGCAGAAATCACTATAATCGAGCTCTTCTCCGAGTATATCTTCTCCTTTATCTATCCTCTCGGGTAAAGAACCACCACCTATCCGAACTTCCATGATCTCTGGAGTCTTATTTGGGATGCCTGAGACTTTTTTAGGTTGTGTATGGATTATAACTCTAACTTCATCTACAAGATCTCTATCGATCTTTTCCCACATCTGATCAGTATCGTAATTATCTGGTATAGGAAGTCTTTTTTTCAATGACGCGTCCACTTTGCTAGCCCAAACTTCACCAATAGTCCTCAGACCCTCATGGGTCTCTTCATAAAACCTTAGACCGCAGACTTTAATAGAGGGAACTTCCACGACTGTGATCGGTACTCTAACCTCTTGTCCAGAAGTGGTGCTTCTCTTTCTATAATCCACGACGAAAGCGTGGCTCATGCCAGCCTTATATCCCGGAAAGCCCTGAATCTTGGGCTCGCCGTCATATTCAGGCCATGATCTTATGTTTGGGACCATTTTTTTAGCGCGTTTTCGGGGTGAATATCCCATCGAACCTCTTCTTGGATGATGTGTTTCTACCATACATACACCTCATTGTAGTTGACTATGTGGATTTTCAGGACTACGTCCTTCAATCCTCAAGTATAACTTTGCGGATTCTCAAGACTGTATCCATTGATCCTCAAGCATAGCTCTACGGACTTCAAGATCAGCGTCCTGAGGTCCATCGACCGTGACGTGTTCATATAGGGATCCTTACTGGATTGCCCTTTCACGTCTGGTCAACAGACGATGTAATGGGACATTACAGACCTTTTGTATTTAACTCTTTCCCAATGAAGAAAGATAATTTATCCTAAATAAACATATAAAATAGCAAAAAATAAAATCAAAAATAAATTTCTGCAACTCACAACTATTCATATCCATCCTTTTCTTCTTTACCCCTAAAATACTGCAGCATCTTGATATAATCTTTTAACGCCTCATCTGTAACTCCAGCAATAAATTTCTCCAATTCATCTGTCAACTCTAAATCCAATTTAGAGATAGCATGTCTGATAATTTTTGGTCTCAACCTTCTAACCAACTCTTCATACTCAACACCGACAAGCCGAGCATATTCTTTAAGAATTATATCTAAGATGATCAACCTTTTGTATCTTTTTGGTCTGACCCCTTTTATCTCCCTAACCATTTGTTTTACCAGGTTTGACATATTATCGATAGATTAATATGACAAGTTATTATTTAAATTTTCTGGATAAGAAAAATAAGTTTTTATAATTTCATTATGAGATATTTATTTCCTGGCAATGCGAAAAATAATTTATTAAAAATTTCATTACGATGATTAAAATAATCACCTAGACAATGTCAGAAATGTACTCAAGTGCTAGCAAGAACAAAGAAACTACGAAGAGTAATAATAATATAATAATCAACAACCAGAGTAAATAAATGGATATATCTCCCGCCCTCTCTCTTCTTTTTTTA
>SL_8KL_010_SEDDRAFT_10002903_pt1 | contig 14280 bp, 11 predicted proteins | sample SodLakKL_010_SED_4_FD_11160 | JGI IMG/M metagenome (IMG submission 11160) | reverse complement strand
GCATATATTATAATATTTGTTATCGGAGCTCTCATAATGGTTGGGTTGACTGGTGATATGGTTTCTGGGATAGCCGCATCCGCTACCGCTTTAGGCAATGTAGGTCCAGGTCTCGGCCTTGTCGCGACTGATTTCGGAGCGGTGCCGCAAAGCGGGAGACTGATAATGACCATCTTCATGTGGATAGGCAGGTTAGAAGTCTTCACGGCTATAGCTCTTTTCAGTCCACAACTATATAAGGGAAGAAAACTTCGGAGTATTTTGAAGTTCAGAAAGTCTTGAGTTCAAAAATCCTGCTCTTCTTTTCTGGCTCTCTGCCAGTATTCCATTGCTTCTTCAGTTCTTCCTTTTTCGTGAAGAGCTACACCTTTTTCGTATAGCGCATCTTTAAAATCTGGTTTGAGACTGATCGACTTTTCGAAGAATTGTATAGCTGCGTCTAAATCGCCTGAGAGTAAACTTATCAGTCCCTTTCCATACCATACCTCAGGTTTGTTCTTATCTTTTTCTAAAACGCTATCGAAAAGCTCTAAAGAACTTTCCAGTTTTCCGTCTAATAGGTACTGGTAAGCCTCGATGACCAAAGAGCCAAGATCACTTTTCTTGGCCATCTTCTGCAATTTATCTTTTGATACCCTCAAGTCCTGAAGTTCAAGATCGGTCTTATCTGGTTTCTCTTCGATAACTCCTTTTCCTTTTGATTGGTTTATCATGATACCATGCCGATTTTGACGCGGGGAACGGGATTTGAACCCGCGTGTCCCGATGGGACAAAGGATTAGCAATCCTTCGCCGTTGACCCCTTGGCTATCCCCGCAGATGTTTTATCTTATCTCTTCTTCAGGAAAAAGGTATAAAAAAGGTTTTTCCTCGTTTTATATCATTCATCCTCAAGGATATGGATGTTATCTTTCACGAGTTCTTTTATCTTTTCTATATTCTCTCTATCAGATTCTTTCATATCCTCGACATCCAACGAGTCCATGTAAGTCTTTATCCTCTCGAGATCTTCTTCAATATCGTTCATCATGGACTTTAGTCTATCCTTATTCTTTTTCATCTCCTTTTTATCGGTGATGTCAACATAGGAGGCAACTATTTTTTTGGTGTCTGGTATCAAATTCAAACTAACATGTATGTCTTTGACTTCGCCATCTTTAGTTTTCAGCTGGAAATCGTATTCATTGGGCACGCTTTTTGGATCTTTCAATCTCGACTTATGATATCGTTTGATCCTCTCTCTGTCTTCTTCGACGACGAAATCCTGGTATTTTTCTCCTTCAACGGTCCCCTCGTAGAAACCTGCTAATCTATCAGCTTTTTTATTTGCCAATGATATGGTACCATCTTTCTCGATTATCGTGGTCGCAGTGCCTGTGTTCTCGAATATCGCTCTGTATCTGTTTTTACTCCTCCTGATCTCCGCTTCACCCTCTATCCTCTTTATTACTTGGTAAGTATGAGAAAACAGCGTCTCGAGCATTTCCAAATCGTCTTCATCATAATAATCTACCTCAGTCGACATCGCCTGGAATACACCTAAGTCCCCGATCGCGAGACTGATAGCTGATCTGTATTTGTCTATGGCAGGTTTAGCAATATCGTCCTCTAATATATCATCTATCACATAGGAAGATTGGTTTTTGAAGGTCTTCCCTAGATATCCCAGATCTTTTGGAAGGGTACTACCATTCTCATATTCTCCTCTAAACGACCTTTCTATGACGAATTCATTTTCCTCTTCATCAATCATAGCCAAGGTGTAATCGTAGATATCGAGGACCTCTTCAACCGCTTCAAGAGTCAGCTCAAGAACCTCATCCTCCGTATCACATTTTTCCATCTCGATAGCTGTATCGTGTATTCTTTTTATCTTCCTGTTCTTTTCCATCAAAGCTTCTTCGAATCTTAATCTACCTATTGCTTCCGCAGCATGATTGACTAGTATCTCAGCGAGTTCCATATCCTTCTCGTCGAATTTACCTATCTCTGTAGATAATGCCTGGTAGATGCCAAAATCTCCTAAAGGTATGGTGATAGAAGATCTATAATCACTCACCACGGGTTTTGAAAAATTTATTTCCCTTCTATCTTTGACCAACAGGCTCTTCTTTTCTTCATATACCTTTCTGCTGATCCCTGCTTCTTCGACTTTTCTCCTTATGAACCCATCTTCGATATCGGTCGAGAGAGCAATCGGGATGAATTCTCCCCCTTCGACGAAATCGACACCACACACATTGAAATCTAGGATCTCTTCGGAGGTCTCTATGACCAGCTCACATATCTCCTCTTCACTTTCACATTTATCGAACTCCGTAGCTTTTTCGTGAAGTTTTCTTATCTTTAGATTTCTTTCCTCTAGTTCTTTTTTTGTCTTTTTTCTCTCTGTAACGTCTCTAACCACGGCCATGACATACTCTTCATCATCTACCTCGTACTTGTTCAAACTGACTTCTGAGTACAATTCTTTTCCGTCAAATGTTTCAAGTACCCAATCGAAAAATTTAGGTTCCCCAGCTAGGGCCTTCTTTATCATCTCTTTTCCATATTCCTTAGAGTTCTTGCCATTTGGTTGTTCTTCTGGGGTAAAATCCCATGGATTGCGATCAAGTATGTTCTCGCGTTCTATTCCAAATATCTCTTCTGTCCTCTTATTACAGTCCACAAATTTGAAGTCTTCAATCACAAAAATCGCATCACCAGCACATTCGAATAAGGTCCTGTACTTTTTCTCGCTCTTTTGGATTCTCCTTCTACTCTTGATCCCTTCCAAGATCTGCACAGTGTGGAATATCAGTCCTTCGACCATCTCCAGATCGAATTCGTCAAAATAACCTTTTTCATATGAGAGTGCCTGGAATACACCCTCTTCTCCTATAGGTATACTGATAGCCGATTTGAAATTGGGATCCGTAGGTTTCGCTTCATCCCACTCGCTGAGATCCTCTATCAAGTAAGATTCTTTATCTTGATAAGTTAACCCTCTAATCCCCTCATCTATCGGCTCTTTATCTCCCACCTCTACATTTTCAGCGATCGCTTTTTTGGTAACTAAATAATCGCCCTCAGCTATCATTATACTGCTGGATCTGAAATCTAATATCTCCTTTGCAGCCTTTAGAACGAAATCAAAGACTTCGTCCTCGGAATCACACCTTTCCATCTTGCTCAAAGTCTCATACAAATTTTTTATCTTCCTTTCTCTCTCCTTACGCTCGCTTATATCTCTATAGATCCCGAAAACCCCTACCTGTTCACCCTCAAATTCGATAGGGTATCCAAGTATTGACACATCTATCATACTTCCGTCCTTTTTTTCTCTCTGGGTCTCTATCATTATCGAATCCCCTGAAAGGACGTTGTTCGATGCCGTAGTGGCTTCATTTATTTTTTCATCAGGTACTATCAGATCGTTTATTTTTTTCCCCTTTATATATTCTCTGCCATATTGAAATATTTTTTCGAATGCTTTGTTTGCCTCGATTATCCTGTCTTCAGTGTCCAAAAGTACGATAGCTTCCGGCGAAGTTTCAAAGAGGTCTTGAAAGTAAGTTTCCTGTAAACGCCTCTTCCTTTTTTCTTGGTAATGCTCAAATTCCTGAGTGATAACTCGACTCAAAAACTCGTAGAGGTTTTCTAAATCTCCGTGTCTCCGGATGTAACGATCGGCTCCTAAATTGAGAGCCTCCATCGCGACCTCTTCCCTTCCCTTCCCGGTGAGGATGATAAAAGGTAAATCTTTTCCCGCCTCGCGAACCTCCTCAAGGAAATCTAAACCGTCCCTAGGACTCATATCGTAATCGGAGACTATGATTTGGTAGTCCTCTTTTTCTAGTTTATCTAAGCCTTGTTTCACGGATGATGCGGTGTCAACATCGAAATCATCATTCGATTTCTTTAAGAACATCTTGGTCTGTTCTCTTTTATCTTCCTCATCATCTACATAGAGAATTTTCAAATTTACACCTCAGAGCTGAGCCGTGTTCTAATGATATATCATTCAAGAAGTAATAAAGTTTTTTCCGTTTCACGTTATTTGTGTTATTCTCCAAAATTTTAAAAAACTTTTTAACCTGCTTCTAATCTAACTATTTATTGGGTCAAATGATATGAAGGTTAGATGGATGGGCAATGCTGCAGTAGAGATCTCTTCAAAAAAGCATATCTTGATCGATCCTAACATCACTGTGGAAGTAGATATAGAACCAGATATCGTACTTCTAACGCATGAGCACGACGACCACTTTTCTCCTGAAGATTATGCCCAGATGGAGAAAAAAGCACGGGTATACGGGCCGAAAACGACGCTCGAGAAATTCGATCTCGATGGTTCAATAGTCTCTGCTGGAGACGATATTGACGAGATAAAGGTTTTGGATTGTGACTGCTATGGATCAGATGAATCTGTAAGCTACTTCTATAAAGGTGTCCTCCACGCGGGAGATTCGGCTTATTTTCCCGATGTCGAAGAAGTAAGATTGATATTCACGGCGTGTTTCTCAGACTACTACGACGATTATATATCTGCCTTTAAAAGGTTGGAACCAGAGATGGTGGCTCCCTTCCACTATGATCCAAATGACGGCTTAGAAGAAGCTGAGGCCCTCAAAAAAAGGATGGATAAGGAAGGGATACCCAATAAAATGCTGGAACCGGGTGATTCCATAGAATTATAAATTACATCAGTCAAGGGTCAAGAGAGCAAAAAGGATAAGTTCCTCCTTCTCTTTACCGAAACGGGTCAGATAAAAATGTCAAAAGATATAGAGCCTAAGGATTTTTTTGGATTCATAGCTCCTAGACCGACGGTTTGTGTTTCTACTATAGACTCTGATGGTAACTCTAATATCGCCCCTTACAGCTTCGTAACACCACTATCGTTCGAACCGCCGTTGATAGGTATAGCCGCTGCTGAAAGCAGAGACACCACAGCTAACTGCAGAGAAACAGGCGATTTTGTCGTCGTTCCCGTGACGGAAGACTGGGCTGAGAAAGGCGTAAGGACTGAAGTCTCACTACCTAAAGAAGAAAGCGAATTCGATGAGATAGGTTTGACTGAAAAGGAGTCCAAGGTGGTTAGTTCCTTTGGAGTAAACGAAGCGCTAGTAAATATAGAATGTGAGTTTCACAAAGAGGTAGAGATCGGAGACCATGTCCTGTTAGTTGGAAAAGTGTTGTCTATCGAGGCCGAAAAAGAAGGCGTCAAAAACAGTAGATTGAATCTAGAAGTGTTAGGATCTTTGGGGCATGTAAAAGGAGAGGAGTTCTGCATAGTAAAAAATATATCCAAAATAGAGAGATGAACGACTAAAGAGATCTGATCTTTCCGATCTCTAGGAATTCAAAAAGTCCGGCCTCTTTATCAACACCTATAGCTTTCATATCACTGACCTCTATCATATCTTTAAGAACCGGCGAAAGAAGTTGTTCCTCTCTTACCTCGTTCATTTGAGACCCTTCAGCTAGTTTAGAAAAAGCTGGAAGAACTATCAGATTTTTACCATTTTTCATTTCTCCGAAAAGGAAACAGCGGATCTTTTCTCTAACTCCCACTTCATCGGTCAAACTAAGAGCAGGATGTTCGTGTCCGATGATCAGGTATTCTATATTTAGTGCGTTCATGCTTTCCATCTTATGGTGACCGTGAATAAGATTAATATCATCGAAAACGAATGATTCTTTCAACTCCACATCATCATAATTCTGGACAGTATATATCAGGTAGTTATCGTGGTTTCCTTTCACGAGATATATATGATCGGCCATATTTTGTGAGAACTCGATGAACTCTTCCACTTCCACCTTCTCCTGGTAAGAAGTTTCAGAAAATTCATGTTTGATGTCTCCACACACTATCAAATTCTCAAAATCCCTCTCACTACTTATATCTTTAAGATCCTTTTTCATCTCTTCCAACTGGAACTTTGGCATGTATACTCCAGAATCTGCCATCAGGGACTCTAAACCCAAGTGAAGGTCGGATATGATCAGCGCCCGTATCTTTTCGCAATAAAGAGCGGGATAGTGTCCCACAATCTCAAATCTATCAAATATCCTCATTCAACTCTCACCTTCGACCTTTTCCATGACCTTCTGGTGCAAGTTCTGTAGTCTCTCTTTCTTATCTTCGAGTTTCAATACGTCGCCTTGGCTCTGAATCACCAAATTATGAGCGAAAGGTGAAGGCACCTCGGTCTCAATGACTTCGTAACTCATTTCTCCACTATCGAGGTCTGCGATTACGTCGGAAGCGTTTTCGATATCCATATAATCTTCGATTATCTCTCGGTAGGTCTCCTTAACTATGGGAAATTCTTCATCTATATCCTCGCACGCGGAAAGGAGGAAATGAGATTTCATCTGTTGTTTTCCCACGCTCATCTTTTTACCCTTATAATTTCGAAGTATCATCAGAGCTCTACCTGCTACGTGTCTGAATCTCCTCTTCATGAGTTCTGTCTTTCTTACTGCACGCTTCAAAACATCTCTCAGATCGGTTTCGACCGTTCTTCCGATCATTTCGTCTACGGGTAACTCTGTCTTAGGACAGATCAGAACGAAACCATGGTCGTCCACCACTATGCCGACGTTTGAAGATAACATATCGGAAGTTATGTCCGCAAAGATCCTACATAGAGCATCGTTTACCTCTCTGCCGAAGATGGTGTGGAAGATCAAATTTATTTTATCTCCTTCATAGTTCTTTTCAACCAAAAGATGAGAATCAGTCGGAATAAATCCTACATACCGGTACTGCTCTTCGAGATAGGAAACGATTGAGGATATCGTATTTTCATCTAGATAATAATTGTTCCTGATCCATTCATAAGGGTCTTCATCTTCTTCTATCATCTCCCATATTTTTCTATTGAATCTACCTATCTTTCTTCCCAGATCGTAGGTTAAAGGCAGCATCTCAGAGAACCATGAAGGTACTGTAGGGGCCTTTTCAGGTCTCGCATCTACATAGACTTTCATACCTCTAGTGTAGCGGAATTCATAGGTATCTCCACCGTGGACAAAGATGTCTCCTTTGGTTAGCCTATCCAAAAACTCTTCGTCCAAGGTTCCCACAAAACGACCGTTTCTAGTATGGACTCTATATGCACTCTGGTCGGGGATCGTCCCTATATTGGTCATATAGATGACTCGGGTCATCTTACCCCGTCTTCCAAAAACTCGTTTTCCGTCATCATCGATATCTATCCAGATCTTTCCGTAAACTTTTTGGTCTTCAAGAGATACGTAATCTCCTGCGACATATTTCAATGTCTTTTCATAATCCTTTCTATCTAGGTCTGTAAAATTGAAGCTTTTACAGATAGTTTCGAAGGCCACCTCAACATTCCACTTTTTATTGCATGCCATGCCGACAAGGTGTTGAGAAAGAACATCTAAACAATTTCTTGGAATCCTTACCCTGTCGAGCTCGCTGTTCTTGGCACATCTCATCATCTCCGTACATTCTAAAGCATCACCTCTGTCCATCACTAGGACTCTTCCCTTTGCATACTCATCCACCTTATGACCGGATCGGCCTATCCTCTGTATAGCTCTCGATACTCCTTTTGGAGACGACAGCTGTAATACGAGATCTATATAACCTATGTCTATACCTAACTCGAGAGAAGTAGATGTAACTACGACGCTCAATTTTCCCGCTTTTAGTGACTCTTCCACGTCGAGCCTTTTCTCTCTGCTCATAGAAGAGTGATGAGCACCTATGTCGTCTTCATAAAATTCTGGATCCATGTTTTTCAAGTTATTCACCACTCTTTCCGTAGCGCTTCGTGTGTTCGTGAATATCAAAGTAGTGACATGATCTTTGACTAATCTATCGATATTTTCGTACATCCCTTCGTTGATAACCTTTCCGGAAGTGTGTATAAGATCTTCAACTGGGGAGATCACTTTGAGATCCATTTTCTTAGTTGACGAAACATTCACTATATTGCACGGTCGGGGTTCATCATTCTCGTACCCAACAAGGAATTTAGCTATCTCTTCGATCGGTGCCTGTGTCGCGGAAAGTCCTATCCTGGTCAGTTCTTGATCACACATCTCCTGCAGTCTTTCCAAAGAAAGTGAGAGATGTGCACCTCTCTTATTTTCACAGAGTGAATGTATCTCGTCCACTATCACGTAATTTATGTCTTTCAATTTTTCTTTAAACTTTGGGGCATTCAATATTATTCCTAGAGTTTCTGGGGTGGTCACAAGTATATGTGGGGTTTTTTCTAACATCTTCTGTCTAGCCTGTGAAGACGTATCTCCCGTCCTAACAGCACTTCTGACCTCCGGCATCTCGATGTCCATGTTTTCTGCTATCTCCTTTATCCCTTCTAGAGGTTCTTTCAGGTTGCGCTGTATGTCATTCCCTAGCGCTCTAAGTGGAGAAACATAAAGACAATAGACCCTGTTTTCTAATTCACCCCTATCCCCTTGCAGAAACAGTTCATTCAGAATAGAGAGAAATGCAGAGAGTGTCTTTCCAGAGCCAGTGGGAGAACATATCAAAGAATTTTTCCTCTCGTGTATGAGTTCAAAAGAATGCTTTTGAGGAGGGGTAAGCCCATCAAACTCTTCGTTGAACCATCTTTTAACGTAGGGCTCGAAATCATCCGGTAAAGTTCCGGATGTTCCTGATCTTTCTACATGTCTTATGGACATCGTAAGCACGTTATTATACTACAATTTGAGTTTTGTCATCATATACAAGAAAATTTCGGTTTTTTCATGATTTTTTCTTCTATATGGGGCAAGAATTAATATATCTCAAACAGAAATATCTTCCTATCAAAACATAGGTGATGGTCCTTGAGTTCTCAAAAGAATGTGTTCATCGTCATACTTTTCGTGGGTATCATTTTACTTTCATTATTAACCCTTTATTTAGGAGGTTACTCCACTTCCTCCGAAAGCGGGGAGTATTTATTTCGACTGAGGGATTATTGGTGGTTCTTTTCAGTGGTGGCCGTTCTGCTAATAATATTATTTGATAAGTTTTTCTGGAAGAGAGATGAGAAGAGAAAGATTCCTGCTGAAGGATGGTTGATAAAACTACAGAGAGAACAGAACCAAGAAGGTCACCAGCGAAGAGAAGACGAGTATAAGCTGTGATATATTTCATATGGATCGATTTCGTGGCTTAGGTTTATTAGTATCTACCTTTCTCTCGTATAGGGCGAAATGTATGGATAAAAAAGTGATGGATATCTCAAAAAATAAGAAAGAAAAATTAGAGAATTTCATCTCCGATTGGATGACCGAAATAAAAGTCCCTGGATTGAGCCTATCTATCGTAAAAAATAGTGATATCGTGTACGCAAATGGTTTCGGTGCCAAGAACTTGAAAAATAATCTTCCCGCCACAGCAGAAACACTGTACGGTATAGGCTCCTGCACAAAGTCATTCACCGCATTAGCGATACTCCAGTTGGTTGATCGGGATCTTTTAAGTTTGAACGACCCGATCGAAAATTATCTCCCCATCGAGTGGAACAAAAAAGTAACCATTCATCATCTACTAACTCATTCCTCAGGGATGCCTTCTTTAGGGGTGGCGGAAGCAATGATAGACAGGATGATCGAGATGGATGAAAGAGGTTTACCCATGGGAGATTGGGATGATTTCTATACTCATCTTAACGGTGCTAAGGACGAGATAACTGACCAGCCGCAAGATACTTTCTTCTATTTCAACTCCGGGTATGAACTCTTAGGGTTGATCATCGAGAAGATAACTGGCAAGGAATATTCAGAGTATGTCCAAAGTAACATATTGAAGCCTTTAAGGATGAAAAACTCGACTTTCGAATATAAAGATGAAGAAGAATATATGACTCCTTATTTCATAAGGGATGGGAAACCTGAGCGAACACCTTATCCTGATGACGAGATAGGATACGCTTCTGGAGGCCTGATGAGTTCAGCGATAGAATTAGCAAATTATGTCATGATGAACATGAACTGTGGTGAATTTCAAGGTGATCGAATAATAGATGAAAAACTGATGGAAAAGGCTCACAGAGGTTACATTGATAGTGAGATAGGTAAATACGGGTATGGATGGGCCGTCGATGAATTATCAGATGAAAAGTTAATAGGCCACGGCGGTTCAATAGGTGTGGCTAGCGGATATATTGGATTTATGGATGATCTGGGTGTAGCTCTCGTGGCCAACACCTCTCCCTCTTTTTCGATGGGGGAAATAGGCAAAGCGGTACTAGCGATAATGAGAGGAAGGGAAGCTAGAGATCTACCTTTTTTTGCACGTAAAAATAAAATGGAAAGTGTCACCGGTAATTACGAATCCTACAGAGGGATAAAAGAGGTGGAGATCGAAAAGGAATACGGTCTTTTAAAACTGACATTCAAAGAGAGATTGGAAAGCCAAAAGTTGATATTGATTCCTGAAAACAAAGCTATAGATGACTTTAAATTCTATTATCTAGATGGAAACGGAAAAAAAAACACAGTGAAGTTCGATATTGGGAAGGATGGGATTATAGATTTATATATTGGGCGCTGGAGATTACATAAGGAATAGATCTCTTAAATTTGGGTAAACTTTATAATCTTCGAAACAGATTTAATTATAGGGTCATAAGATGCATCCTAATATAGAGAAGATATACATCGTGGCCGGGATCGTTATAGCGCTAGTTTGGATCTTGTCTCTTTTGAATGTTCTTCAATTAGGCATTGCAGGATATTTCTTACTTATAATATTCACCGTATTGTTTGTAATATCCATCTTTTCAAAGGGTCCAGGTTCTAGTTTTCAATCTGGAGAGGAAAATGAAAGCAGGATTTATCCTTTAGGCTGAAATTTAATTTTATCATGATCTTACACCCCCGACGGTATACGATAATTTTATTATACCTGGTTATTTTACTTTTAGTGCATGGAAAAACACAGGCTTCTCAAACCAGAGTATAGCTCCAAGTTGATAGGAATACTCTTTATCTCGATATCTCTCTATCTGTTTTTGTTGACAGATCATATCAACGCTGGTCTGGCAGCGGCTTTCATAGGTATTTTTACTATGCTGATCGTTCATTATCCTACCGTTGAAGAAGACGTGGCGGTGGCGGAATTGAAAAGCGGTATCCTCTCATATCACAACATCCTCGAAGATCTTGACCTATCAAATAATGGTGTCCTCATACCTCCAAACGACAATCTTACGGAATCGAGAGTCTATATCCCTGCAGGAAAAATGGAATATATACCGGATATATACGATGAGATGACTGTCGTTTCATCGGGTAGGGGAAGAACGGGTGTATCTTTGGTTCCTCCTGGTCAACCGTTACTCGAAGAGGCGAAAGATAGGATAGAGTATAGTATAGAGGCTAAAGGTATCGAAAGTGGAAGAGAATGTATGGGGCATCTGAGTAAAGGGATGGGACTAGCAAAATCTTTCAGCTTCAGGAAAAAAGATGATAGGATCAGGATCCGTATAACCCTTGATAGGTACGAAGATTACTGCGAAAATCTGAGAGAAAGTTCTTCGAATATCTGTACAAGAACTGCATGCCCCATATGCAGTGCCTATTTAACGAGTGCCTCTGAGGTTTTATCTTCACCCCTCAAGATAAAGGATTTTGAAAAAGAGAAGAACCACATCAAGTACGAATTGGAGGAAGTTTGATGGAGATCTCCCAGAAATTGGCTATATCGATAACGATCTGGACGGTTTTGATACTGGTATTGATTGGTGGTCAAAATACAGAATTGTTCGTGATAATGATATTGATCGGTCTTCTGATAGCAAGAGAGCTTTCCAGCGTCTATATCAGACCGTCCATAGCTGATCGACTTGATGCTTTCATACAGGTAGGTATCGTAATATTCGTTGGAGTGGTGATGAGAAGGATACTATCGATATTGGAGATACTTTAAAGAATTTCTTCCAGGACCTCAATAAAATGGTCATTATTCTTTCTATCTGCAACGGTTATCCTGACGTGATCTTCTAGTTTTGGTTCATCAAAGGTTCTTATCCTGATACCGCGGTCTAAAAGATCTTCATATAATCTATGGATGTCTATGAAAGCAGGTTTTTTGCAAAGCAAAAAGTTCGTGTCAGAGGGAAATGGATTGAAACCTAGGTATTCTAACTTTCTAGAAAGTCTCTGCCTTTCTTCGATGGTTTTATTTATTGATTCTTCAACTTGGGCTTTTTTATCCAAAGCAGATAATGCGGCCGATGATGACATGCTGTTGACATTGTAGGGGAGCATATTTTCAAGGTATTCTATACCTTTCTCCGCCGACATCAAGCCGTAACCTATTCTGATGCCCGCAAGGCCCCATGCCTTAGAAAAAGTTCTAACAATTATCAAATTATCATATTCTTCTAGAAGAGGGATGTTATCTTCTCCCGAATACTCTGAATATGCCTCATCGATCACCACGAGTTCAGCTTCTTCAAGAATAGACATGATCTTCTCACGATCTACGGATAGGCCTGAAGGATTGTTAGGAGAGCATATAAATATCGCTTCGACTTCGTTCAAAAAATCGATATTTGTGGGTATGGTGAAGTCTGGATTTAATGGGATCTCAACGGCCTTTCTATCATTTCGGGAGACGAAAAAAGGATACATCTCATAAGAGGGATGAAAATAACCCAAAGTACCATTTTTGGGAACAAAAGTCTTACAGATCGTATCCAGCACAGCATCAGAACCGTTGTCAACCACTATTTGTTCTGGATTAAGTTCATGAAAACTGGCAAGGCTTATCTTCAATTCCTTAGAAGTGGGGGAAGGATATTTTCTAAGATCAAAATCAAGACCCTCTTGTATGTCTTTATAATACTGGGAAGGAAGCAATAAGTTTTCGTTCGAATCGAGTGGAACCTCGCAGTCTCTTTCGGGATAAGAAATACTCATTAAACTCACATGGTAGTATTGAAAGTTAGTTTTAATAAAATTAACGTTCAAAAGAAGAGAAAGAAAGGGTTTTCTCAGTGATAGGCCCTCGGTCTCTCACCTACATCAATACCCTCTTCACTTTCTTCTATCTTTTTCTTTATCTTTTTGAAAGCTTCGTCGAAATGTCTCTTTTTTATCTTACTCTTTTTGATTTCCTCTTCACTTTCAGCATCCCCGTTTTGGACAACTTCTCGTATCGACAGCATGACAGCTTCATTACAGATAGAAGCTATATCCGCTCCACTCATATCTTTAGTCTTTTGCGCTAAACTCTCGAAATCTACCTCGCTATCTATAGGTCTATCTCTCGTATGTATCTTAAATATCTCTTTTCTTGTCTCTAGATCGGGGAGACCGATCTTAATATTCCTATCAAATCTGCCGGGTCTCAAAAGTGCTGGATCGATCAATTCCGGTCTATTTGTCGCTCCGATAACAACAACATCATGCAGTGCTTCGAGACCATCCAATTCAGTCAGCAGTTGGGATATGACCCTCTCTGAAACGTTTGAATCAGAGCTAGCCCCTCTTTCTGGGGCCAATGCATCGATCTCGTCGAAAAAGACTATTGTAGGAGCTGCCTGTCTAGCTTTCCTGAAAGTTTCCCTCACGGCTTTTTCACTTTCACCTACCCATTTAGAGAAAAATTCAGGGCCTTTAACTGATATAAAGTTGGCTTCACTCTCATTGGCGACTGCCTTTGCGATAAGTGTCTTCCCAGTCCCTGGAGGACCACTCAGTAAAATGCCTTTTGGGACCTCAGCTTCCATATGATCGAAAAGATCCCCATACTGTAAAGGCCACTCGATGGCTTCTCGCAATTCCTGCTTCGCCTCTTCTAATCCACCGACATCTTCCCAGGTAACGTCTGGAGTCTCTATCACAACTTCTCTCATAGCGGAGGGTTCCATCTCTCTGAGAGCCTGATTTATGTGATTATTCTTGACTTCTAGATCTTCGAGCACCTCAGAAGGGATCTGCTCCGCCTCTAGGTCTATATCGGGCAGTACGTCTCTTAGGGCGTTCATAGCTGATTCTTTTGCAAGTGCTTCAATATCGGCACCGACAAAACCATGGGTGTGAGAAGAAAGGTCTTCTAGATCGACATCTTCGGAAAGCGGCATACCCCTTGTGTGTATCTCAAGTATCTCTTTTCGGCCATCCCTATCCGGCATACCTATCTCTATCTCTCTATCGAATCTACCTGGCCTTCGCAAAGCCGGATCTAGAGCGTGGGCTCTGTTGGTAGCTCCTATCACGATCACTTTACCTCTAGTCTTTAGTCCATCCATGAGTGATAGAAGTTGTGCAACAACTCTTCTTTCTGTTTCA